>ENA-OZGK01000183-OZGK01000183.1-human-gut-metagenome-genome-assembly--contig:-NODE-183-length-17069-cov-5.373575_pt1 | contig 17069 bp, 15 predicted proteins | sample MGYA00244657_ERZ653660 | MGnify/ENA primary metagenome ERZ653660 (study PRJEB26926, sample SAMN06165211) | human gut metagenome | biome: ENVO:00009003; feature: ENVO:2100002; material: ENVO:00002003... | reverse complement strand
CTGCTTTAGGCATTCTGCACGCAAGCCGTCCGGCAGCGGCGGCTGCGCTTGCTCAAATTTATGCTGAATAAAGTCAAAATCCTTTTGTTTCATAGCACGCACTCCCTTTATGACAAATAGCGCTTCATTTTTGCCAGGCTTCTGCTTCGTCTTTGTCGAACATTTACAGCAGTTAATCCGGTAATCCTCGCCACTTCCTTGCTTTTCAGCCCAACAACCACAGACAGCAAAATAATATTTTGGTCTGTGTCGCTAAGCAGAGCCAACGCCTGTTGCAGCTCGACCCGCGCAAACGCTGCGGTTTGGTCACAGGCAAGGCTGTTGGCATACTGCGCAATATCCGATTGGTTGCGGCGTGTGATCTGCTCTTTAATCGCACCGGCGCAACCGTGATATAAAATGGAAAATAGCCACGACCCGAACGCCTCCGGCTTTTTCAGCATACCCAGCTGTTCAAAGGCCGTAAGCATACAATCCTGCACCACATCCTCAGCATCGGCTGTGCAGCGGCAATTATGCACCGCAGTGCGGTAGACGGTGTCGCTGTAACGCTGCACCGCCAAGGTAAATACTTCGTTTCTGGTCAGCTGTCCCATTGTATAAACTCTCCTTGGATGCCCGGAAGCGGGCTTCTCGATGGAATGTTTGTGGTTCTCACGGGGACGTTCACTTGATATACGGCTCAGCATCCCCGATTATTGCAGAACAAAACCCGGTTCCTTCCATTTTTTGTGTACCGGACGCACCGGACCGCAAGGCACGTCCACGTTCTCCGACAGAGGTTGGATATCCTGTCGGTTTAACGGTCAGTATACCACGGAATCGCAGAAAGTAAAAGAGGGGAGGGTGCTCCTTCTTTATTTATAGACCCTTTGCAGCAGCGCCAGCCGCTCGGAGAGAAAGGTCTCGGCCTTGGGGTGATGCAGCCAGCATTTGCCGTCGGTGCTGTGCACCAGTTTCTGCGCCAGTGCGGCAGGAGAAGTGTCGATGGCCATCACGTCCTGCATGGTCAATTGCAGGGTGAGCGCCGCCGGAACATCCGGCAGCGGCGGCAGCGGGTCCTCCCACACAAAGGGCGGCAGCAGCTGCACCGCCACGGTCAGGCGGGTACATTCCTCGGTCAGCAGCAGGGCGGCGGGGGCGCCGTCCGGCTGCACCTGCAAGCTGCTGTATAAAAGCTGCATCCGGGCAGGGGAGAGCAGCCGGGTCAGGCCCTCTGCCGGAGCAGCCGCAAGCTGTAAATACCCGGCGGCTTCCTCCCGGTAGATGCGCCGGGCAGGGGCTTGCAGCCCTGCGTAGAGGGCGGGCAGCATAAAGCTGCCGCTTTTTTCCAGCGCCTGCTGCGCCAACAGATAGAACTCGGTCAGCGGGTACGCAGCATCCGGCTGCGGCATCCCGAAATCCGGCCGCGATACATGACCTCCACCCATGGGAACCTCCTTGACAAAACACGATGGTGCGATTATACTATAAACAGAAGGGGCGCTGACTGCAAAGGTCAGCTTTCCATCCCGCATTAGTCAAAAAGATTGACCGCTAGTTTGGTAGACTGGGGCGGTCAATCTTTTTTGTTGTCATCGTTTTTCTTCTGCGAAGCTTTATCCATGACCTCAAAGGTCAGGCGAATTACCTCAATGATCAATCCCAACAGCGTAAGAATGACCATCAGCAGGTTCAGCATCTCCGACAGATCCATCTGACATCCCTCCCTTCGCCTTCAGGGCTTGGGGAGGCTTGGCTCAAAAAAGTTCTCCTCCCACAAGCCGCTGGTTCGTTCCATGTACAGGAAGAAGCAGTGCTGCGGGATGGGAAAGCATGACCACCGATTATGCAATCAGCGCCGTATTCTTAGAATATCATATTTTTCGGCGGATTACAATATATCTATTGATTGTAAACCCCTTGCAAACTTTTCCGTTGACCTGCGGCGCACCGGTGCGGTATACTCGGGCACAGATGCCTTACAAAACGAAAAAACAGAGGGAAAACTGACCATGAAAGACAAAAAACTGACTACCTATCAGATGGCTGTCACCGCGGTGATGGCTGCCGTGCTGTGCGTGCTGGGCCCGCTGACCGTGCCTATCGGAGCCGTGCCCATCTCGCTGGCAAACTTTGTTATCTGCCTGACCGCATGGCTGCTGGGGCCGAAGTTCGGCACCCTGAGCGTAGTTATCTATCTGGCACTGGGCGCCATCGGTATTCCGGTGTTCTCCGGCTATGGTGCCGGCCTTGCCAAGCTGGCAGGCCCTACCGGCGGCTATCTGGTGGGCTATCTGCTGCTGGCCTTCATCGGCGGGATGTTCATTGAAAAGAGCAAGGGCAACCCGGTGGTCTCCGCTGTGGGTCTGGTGCTGGGCGATGCCGCCTGCTATGTGCTGGGCACCGCATGGTTCGTGTTCCAGATGCAGTGCGAGCTGGGCTACGCGCTGACCGTCTGCGTCTACCCCTTCATTGCGCTGGATCTTGCAAAGATCGTGGTGTCCTGCATCGTGGGTGCGCTGCTGCGTAAGCGCCTGACGCAGGCGGGCGTGCTGAAACTGCAGAATGCAGTTTCGGAATGATTGCTAAGCGGAAAATTATTTTCAGATAGAATAAGCCCGGAGGGTCTGCGAACCTTCCGGGCTTATCTCGTTATTCCTGATATCCCAAGGTGGCTGCCATGACCGCCTTGATGGTGTGCATCCGGTTCTCGGCCTCGTCAAACACGATGCTCTGGGAGCCTTCGAATACCTCGTCGGTCACCTCCATGGCGTCGCGGCCAAAGCGTTCGCCCATCTCCTTGCCCACGGTGGTCTTGTGGTCGTGGTAGGCGGGCAGGCAATGCATAAATACTGCATCCGGGCCTGCAATATTCATCAGATCCTGATTGATCTGGTAGGGGGCAAGGTCGTGGATGCGCTCCGCCCACACCTCAACCGGCTCACCCATGGACACCCACACATCGGTGTACAGCACGTCCGCGCCCTTTGCTGCCTTGACGGGATCCTCCTCAAAGGAGAGGGTCGCCCCGGTCTGGGCGGCAATGGCCTGACACTGCTCCACCAGTGCGGGATCCGGCTGGTACTTTTTGGGGGCGCAGGCGGTAAAGTGTAAGCCCATCTTGGCGCAGCCCACCATCAGGCTGTTGCCCATGTTGTAGCGGGCGTCGCCGAAGTAAACGAAGTGGATGCCCTTCAGATGGCCGAAATGCTCCTGAATAGTAAGGAAATCGGCCAGGATCTGAGTGGGGTGGAACTCGTTGGTCAGGCCGTTCCACACCGGAACACCGGCATAGTGCGCCAGCTCTTCCACGATCTGCTGGCCGTAGCCACGGTACTCGATGCCGTCAAACATCCGTCCCAGCACCCGGGCGGTATCGGCGATGGACTCCTTTTTGCCGATCTGGCTGCCGGAGGGGTCCAGATAGGTCACTTCCATGCCCAGATCGTGGGCGGCTACCTCAAAGCTGCAGCGGGTGCGGGTGGAGGTCTTTTCAAAGATCAGGGCGATGTTCTTGCCGGCCAGCTGCTCATTGTGGCGGATGCCGGCCTTTTTCCTGGCCTTCAGGTCAGCGGCCAGCTCCAGCAGCTGCCCGATCTCGGCAGGGGTGTAGTCCAATAGCTTCAAAAAGCTGCGGTTTTTCAGTTCCATTGTATATTTCCCTCTCTATGCAAACGCTCTTGAATATTTATTCAAGCTTTGATCCTATTATAATACGTTGCATCGGGAAGGTCAAGAGGGAGCTTACAGCTCCAGCTCTACCCGGCGTCCGGTGGGCTTATAGGGGGTCAGCCGGACACCGGCGTGCTCGAACATGAACCGCGCTGCAATGCTGGAATCGCTGTCGTGGTACTTGTCGCCGTAGTACACCACCTCGGCAATGCCGGACTGGATGATGGCCTTGGTGCACTCGTTGCAGGGAAACAGGGTCACATACACCCGGGCACCCTTCAGGTTGTTGTGGGCGCTGTTGAGAATGGCGTTCAGCTCGGCGTGGCAGACATACATATACTTGGTCTGCAGGGGGGCACCCTCCCGCTCCCAGGGCATCTCGTCATCGCTGCAGCCCATGGGCATCCCGTTGTAGCCTAAGGAAAGGATCTTGTTTTCCGGGCTTACGATGCACGCGCCCACCTGACTGTTAGGGTCCTTGGAGCGCATGGCGGTAAGCAGCGCAATGCCCATAAAATATTCGTCCCAGTTGATATAATCCTCGCGCTTCATCGCGTAAAACCTCCTGCCTCTTCCGGCGGGTCTGCGACTTGACAAACCCGGAAAAATAGACTATACTACGAATAGAAAGAGCGCTGACTGCAATGGTCAGCTCCTCATCCGGCTAATCAGTCGTAAAGAATGACCGCTTGCTTTCTGAGGGCATGAGCGGTCATTTCTTTTTGCCGTTGGAAATCGTCCATGCGATCTCGAAGGTAATGTAGATTGCTTCGCCAAGAAGCGTGAGCAACAGCACGACCTGTTCGAACGTCATGAGGCATCCACCCTTTCCGCTTTCGCGTCAGGGGAAGCAAAAAGTTTTTCGTCCCCCTCTGGCGCGCAGCCGGAAGGAGCTAGACCACCGATTATGCAATCAACGCCCTTACCGCCGAAGCGGCACTTACAGCATACCACAAAAACCGCATATTTGCAACGAAAACTCCCGGCTCCGCGCCTGTACGCGCTGCCGGGAGTTCTGCTTTTTCTACCCACCCGTTTTGCACCCGAATGTCAACTTGCACAAAACAGTGCCCGGAAGTTTGGCAGGCGCTTTTGCTAAAATTTGAAACGATATATTTAAAAATCGTTTCAGATGTGGTATTATCTTTGTAAAATATGCCACAAAAACGGAGAGAACGCTCCGTGCGGCGGAAATGAGGGAAAAACCGATATGAAATACGCAAGCAACAACATCCGCAATATTCTGATTGCCGGCCATGCCGGCAGCGGCAAGACCACGCTGACCGAAGCACTGGTCTATTTTTCGGGCGCTGCCGAGCGTATGGGCCGGGTTGAGGACGGTACCACGATTTCGGACTTTGATCCCGAGGAAGCAAAGCGCAAGGCCAGCCTGTCGGCGTCCGTTGTGCCGGTGGAGTACGAGGGCATCAAGTACAACCTGATCGATGCACCGGGTCTGTTCGACTTTGAAGCAGGCGAGTACGAGGGCATCCGCGCCGCCGAGAGCGTGCTGGTGTGCGTGTCCGGCCGCAGCGGCGTTACCGTGGGCGCAGAAAAGGCGTTCCAGCTGGCCCGCAAGAACGGCAAGGCCACCATGGTGTTCGTGTCCAAGTGCGATCTGGAAAACGCCAACTACTTCAAGATCCTTGAGGATATGAAGATCCGCTTCGGCTCCACCGTCTGCCCCTGTGTCGTGCCTGCAAAGCTGGATGACGGCACCCCTGTGTACATCAACCTGTTCAGCCAGAAGGCCTTTAAGTACGAGGGCGGCAAGCAGATTCAGGTAGACCTGCCGGACATCGGCCACCGTTTCCAGGGCCTGATCGAGGCCATGAGCGAGGCCATTGCCGAGACCGACGACGAGCTGATGGAAAAGTTCTTCGGCGGCGAGCCCTTCACCACCGAGGAGATCGTGGAAGGCATGCGCAAGGGCGTCAAGGACGGCCTCATCACCCCCGTGTTCTGCGGCAGCGCCGTCAATCTGCAGGCACTGGATATGCTGCTGTTCAACATGCACAAGCTGCTGCCCAGCCCGGAGCACGAGGCCAGCACGCTGGCCGAGGACGCCAACGGCGAGCCGGTGGAACTGCACTGCACCGAGGATGAGCCCACTGCCGCCTACGTCTTTAAGACCGTGGCTGACCCGTTCGTGGGCAAGCTGAGCTATCTGCGCGTTATCAGCGGCAAGGTGACCGCAGGCGAACCGCTGACCAACGCCCGCACCGGCGAGGTGGAAAAGATCACCAAGCCCCTGACTGTCCTTGGCAAGAAGCAGATCGAAAACGACGGCATCGGTGCCGGTGATATCGGCGCAGTGGCAAAGCTGGTGAGCGCAAAGACCGGCGATACCCTGTGCGATGCAGACCGCGTGGTCAAGCTGCCCGCACCTGTGTTCCCCAAGCCCAGCCTGTTTATGGCTGTTACCGTGGCCAAGAAGGGCGACGAGGGCAAGATCTCCAGCGCACTGGCACGCCTGATGGAAGAAGATCCCACCCTGTGCTACATCAACAACGCCGAGACCCATCAGCAGGTCATCGGCGGCTTGGGCGAGCAGCATCTGGATGTGGTCAAGGCCAAGCTGAAGAACAAGTTCGGCGTGGAGATCGGTCTGGAAGCTCCCCGCATCGCCTACCGTGAGTCCATCCGCAAGGCCTGCCAGAAGCAGGGACGCCATAAGAAGCAGACCGGCGGTCATGGCCAGTTCGGTGACGTTATCATCAACTTCGAGCCCTGCGACAGCGAGCAGGTCGTGTTCGAGGAGAAGGTGTTCGGCGGCAGCGTGCCCAAGAACTTCTTCCCCGCCGTAGAAAAGGGCGTGCGTCTGGCTGCCGAAAAGGGCGTGCTGGCCGGTTACCCCGTGGTCGGCCTGAAGGCCACCCTGCTGGACGGCAGCTACCACCCGGTGGATAGCTCTGAAATGGCCTTTATCATGGCTGCAAAGCTGGCCTATAAAGCCGCTATGCCGGAGGCCGGCCCCGTCATTCTGGAGCCTATCCACACCCTGAAGGCCCATGTGCCGAACGACAACACCGGCGATATCATGGGTGATGTGACCAAGCGCCGTGGCCGTGTGCTGGGCATGGAGCCGGACGAGGACGGCTTGCAGACCATCATCGCCGAGGTGCCGCTGGCAGAGCTTGCAAACTTTACCACCTTTATCCGGCAGACCACGCAGGGCCGCGGCTGGTTCACCACCGAGTTTGCCCGCTACGAGACCCTGCCCGAGATGCTGGTGCCTGCCGTTGTGGAGCAGGCCAAGAAGCTGGGCAATCTGGACGAGGCCGCAGACGACTGAGCCCTGAACCCCTGATTTGACATTTTCCTGAGCCCCCGCCGACACTTTTTTCCCTCTGTCGGCGGGGGCTTTTTTGCGTAAAAATGGAACACCGGAGCGTCCGCAGATGCTCCGGTGTTCCGAAATCATAAAAAGTTTTCTGCTGAAAAATGCTCTGGCCGTTATACGCCGGAAGCACCATAGTTTGCCAGCACGCGGGCAGAGGGGTCGTTGACGTTGCAGCCCGGCCATGCTTTGTTGGGCATCCAGAAGCCCACGATGGTGCGGCTTTGGTCGTGGTAGTACTTCTCAAAAATTTCGCGGTAGAACAGGCTCTCCTTGGTAAAGGGCATGCAGTGTGCCGAGTAGTTTGCCCGGCGCATCTGGAACTCCTCGTCGGTGTACAGGCTCTCGGCGTATTCCTTGATGTCGTCCACCATGCTGTGGCCTACGGCGTCCGAGAAGGCGGCCTTTTCGCGCCACAGGATCTCCGGCGGCAGCCAGTCGCCCTCAAAGGCCTTGCGCAGCAGGTACTTGCCCTTGCCGTAGCGGTTCAGCTTCTTTTCCGGGTCGATGGCCATGACGTAGCGCACAAAATCCAAGTCGCCAAAGGGCACGCGGGCTTCGATGCTGTTGGAGGAGATGCAGCGGTCTGCCCGCAGCACATCGTACATGTACAGCTCCCGGATGCGCTTCTGGCTCTCCTGCTGGAAAGCATCGGCGGTGGGGGCGTAGTCGGTGTATTTGTAGCCGAACAGCTCGTCCGAGATCTCGCCGGTCAGCAGCACGCGCACATCGGTCTGCTCGTGGATGGCCTTGCACAGCAGATACATGCCCATGCTGGCGCGGATGGTGGTGATATCCCATGTACCCAGCAGCCGGATGACCTCTTCCAAGCTGCTGAGCACCATCTCACGGTTGATGATGATCTCGTGGTGCTCGCTGCCAAGATAGTCCGCAGTCTGGCGGGCATATTTCAGGTCGATGGCATCGGTGTCCATGCCGATGGCAAAGGTGCGGATGGGCTTGCCCAGCTTCTTGGCGGCAATGGAGCACACCAGCGAGGAATCCAGACCGCCGGAAAGCAGGAAGCCCACGGGTGCATCGGCGTCCAGCCGCTTTTCCACACCGGCGATCAGCTTCTCGCGGATGTTCTGCAGGATGGTGGGCATATCGTCCTGCATGGGGGCGGGCACATCGGCAATGTCCTCGTAGCGCACAAAGCGGCCGTCGCAGTAGTAGCTGCCAATGGGGAAGGAACGGATATCATCGCACCAGCCGATGAGGTTGCGCATCTCGGAGGAAAAGGCGATCTTGTGGCTGGACTTGGAGTAGCCGTAGAACAGCGGACGGATGCCGATGGGGTCGCGGGCGGCGATGAGCCGATCCTTGCGGGAATCGTACAGGATCAGCGCAAACTCCGCGTCCATGTGGCGGAACATATCCAGCCCGTACTCGTAGTACAGCGGCAGCAGGATCTCGCAGTCGCAGTCGGAGCAGAACTTGTAGCCACGGCGCTTTAAGATCTCTTTTTCGAACCGGAAGCCGTACAGCTCGCCGTTGCACACCACGCAGTCAGCGCCCCGGTAAAAGGGCTGCATCCCCTCCGGGGTCAGTCCCATGATGGCAAGCCGCCCAAAGCCCATCAGGCCGTAGGGACCCTCCACCACCCGCTGGTCGTCCGGTCCGCGGTCCACGGTGCGCAGCAGATACTCTTTGAACTTTTCGGCACTCAGGTCGTGCCCCGTATAACCCATAACACAGCACATACTTCTTACCCCTCTTAAAATAAAAAAAAATACGGCAGCAAATTCATCCCATAGTCCTAGGACGAATATGCTGCCGTATCCGTGGTGCCACCTAAATTACCGGCATACGCAATACGCCGGTCACTTTTGTGCGCTCTCCCCGTTGAAAGCACTGCCGCGATAACGAGCGGCGCACGTCTGCCCCTACTGCTGCGCATGCAGGTTCAGGGAGCGGCTCACGGGTGTTCTTCGGGCTTCGTTTTCTGCGCGGCTTCCAGCATCCCGCACTCTCTGTAAGAAAAACCTGAGGCCTTACTTTTCCCGGTCAACACTTTTATTGTCTGCATTGTATCACGGGTTTTTGTCCGTGTCAACACAGCAGGCGCATTTTTTTGCAGGCTGTTCTTCCGCTGCGGACGGTGCCGCGTTCTGCGCGCAATGACGGCACAGCCCGTACAGCACACTGCCCTCGCATTGCAGGGTAAAGCCGTGCTCTGCCATCAGGTGAGCGCGCACCTCATCCATAAAATGGCAGTCCAAGTGATAGATGCGCCCGCACTGCACGCACTTGAGGTGCAGGTGCTCCCGGCAATGGCGCCCCTCGTCCACATACTGGAACACCGCCCGCTCGCCTTTATCGGCTACATATTTCATAATGCGCTGCTCGCCGGCAAGCTTGTCCAGATAGCGGTATACAGTGGTGGGGTTGGGGCTTGCGCCCTGCGCCTCCAGATGCTCCAGAATGTTGGAGGCACTTACTGCGTGCTGACGGTTGTTGATGAGGTAGTCTAAGATGAGTTGCCGGGTGCGGGTGTTGTAGCCATCGCTTCGTGCCATGAGAGTTTCGGTCCTTTCCGGTGTAGATGTGTTGTTTTTTACCTCTATTGTAGCACAGTTTGCGCTTGGATGCAAAAGAAGCGGGCGGAAAGTGGGGCTGTTTGGCGACAAGCACAAAAAACATTGTAAAAAGTAGCAAAATCGAGGCGTAATCTTTGTATAAAACGGAAAACAAGCCAAAGTTAAGCAAAAAGTCTTGTAAAAAATGCCCTAATGTGAAATAATATACTGGATAAAGTGGTTGGATTGCAGCCGGGATACAAGCTGGCTGAACATGGAGAAGAAGAAGCCGGCAGCGGTGGGTTTGCGCTGCCGGTTCGGACGTTTTTGGAGAAGAAGAATAGGAGAGTGTGCTTATGAAAGAGCAGGACGCACAGGCAAAGCTCAGCCTGAAGCTGCAAGCGTACCAGTACCTCAAAACCAAGATCTTGAACTGCGAGTACCGCCCCAACGAGTTTTTGAATGAGCAGAAACTCTGCGCCGAGATGGGCAACATCAGCCGCACCCCCATGCGGGATGCGCTGGGGCGTCTGGAGCAGGAGGGGCTGATCACCATTCTGCCCAAAAAGGGTCTGATGGTCTCCGGCATCACCGAAGAGGACGTGCACAGCATGTTTGAGATGCGTCTTTTGGTGGAGCCCTACGCACTGCGTACTTACGGCAATGCCATCCCCCGGGAGCAGCTGGAGGCCTACGCCGAGCTGATGCACCACAGCGAGCGCATCGAGGACTTCTGCGAGTCGGACGATGACTTCCATGAGCTGCTGATGAGCACCCTGCCCAACAAGTATCTGCGCTCTGCCTACGACCGCATCACCGGCCTGAACACCCGCTTCCGCATCATGACCGGCAAGGTGAGCATGATCAATCAGGAGCAGACCTGTGAGGAGCATCTGCAGATTCTGGATGCTGCCCTGTCTGACAACTGGGACGGTGCAGCCATGGCGCTGCAGCACCATCTGGAGCTGGCCCGTGATAAAGCCGAGGGCGTCATCAAGGTCATCCGCCTGTGGTAAAAGAATAAAAATTATAAGGTCTGCTGCACCGCACGGTGCAGCAGACCTTTTGCCTTTTGTCAGCAGAACGATTCAGAATGGCCGCCGCGTGCGCTTTGGCCATAATCAGCGGAATTGTTATTTATAATATACGAACAGCCAAGCCTGCGGGCTTGGCTGTTCGACTTTTCACAAGAGGAGAAAAACGGCAGGCTTATTTCTCCACCTTGCTCAGCAGGATACGGTCATTATCCAGATTTTTGCCAGCATTCTCGCGGAACTTTTCCAGCAGATCGTCCACGGTCATTTTGCTGCGTGCTGCGCCCTTTACGTCAAACACGATGCGCCCGGCGTCCATCATCAGGGTGCGGTTGCCCAGTTCCAGTGCCTGATGCATATTGTGGGTCACCATCAGGCAGGTGATCTTTTTCTCGGCCACGATGCTCTTGGTCAGCGCCAGCACCTTTTCGGCGGTGGCGGGGTCCAGCGCGGCGGTGTGCTCGTCCAGCAGCAGCAGCTTCGGGGTGACAAGGGTAGCCATGAGCAGGGTAAGCGCCTGCCGCTGCCCGCCGGAGAGCAGCCCCACCGGCTGCTTCATGCGGTCCTCCAGCCCCATGTCCAGCAACGCCAGCTTTTCGCGGAAGAGCGCCTTATCCTTGCGGGAGATGCGGGAGAAGATGGCGTTGGGCGCAGTGCCTGCCCGCAGGTAGGCCAGCGCCAGATTTTCCTCAATGGTCATGTTGGGCGCGGTGCCCTTGAGCGGGTCCTGGAACAGATGTCCGATGACCTTGCTGCGCTGGTGCTCCGGCGCAAAGGTGATGTCCTGCCCGCCCAGCAGAATGCTGCCCTCGTCGGCGATAAAGCCGCCGGTGATGGCATTGAACAGGGTGGATTTGCCCGCGCCGTTGGAGCCTACGATGGTGGCAAAATCTCCGGCTTCCATCTGCAGGCTCACCCCATTCAGCGCCACTTTTTCGTTGACGGTGCCGGGGTTAAAGGTCTTGTGCAGGTCGTTCAGTTGCAGCATTTCCATGTTACTGTCCCTCCCTGTTGGTCACGGTGCGGCGGGCACGGGCAGCGTGCCGCCGCTTTTCAAAGGCGAAGTGCTCCCGGATGGCGGGCATGGAGATGGCCACTGCCACGATGATGGCCGATACCAGTTTCATGGCGGCGGCGGGCACGTTGAACCGCAGCGCCACCGCCACGATAAAGCGGTACAGGCAGCTGCCGAACACCACGCCAAGGATGCGGCGCAGCATGGTGCGCTTGCCTACCAGCGTCTCACCGATGATGAGGGAAGCCAGTGCAATGGTCACCATGCCGGTGCCCACGTTGATATCGCAGCTTTTCTGGTACTGTGCCAGCAGCCCGCCGGACAGTGCACACAACGCACCGGATACGCACAGACCCACCGTGATGGTAAAGGCGGGGTTGATGCTGGAAGCCCGCACCATGGCGGCGTTATCGCCGGTGGCGCGGATGGAAAGCCCCAGCCGCGTGCCCAGAAAGCCCAGCATCGCCGCGCAGGCGATGGCAATGACAACTGCCGCCAGCGCCAGCTTGTACCAGCTGCCCAGAAAGCTCAGCGAAGTTTTTGCCATGGAGAAGATGGTAGGGGTCTTGACCAGCGACATGGTGGAAGAGAAGCCCATCACCGCCAGATTGATGGTGTACAGGCCGGTGTTGACGATGATACCGGCCATGATGCTTTCCACCCCGAGCCTTGTCTGCAAAAAGGCGGTGACAAAGCCGGAGCACACCCCCGCAGCCATGGCTGCCGCCAGCGCAAGGATGGGGTGGCCGGTCAGTGCTACCTGACAGGCCACGGCGCAGCCCAGCGTAAAGCAGCCGTCGGTGGAAAGGTCGGCAATATTCAGGATGGAGTAGCTCAGAAACAGTGCCAACGCCACCAGTCCGTAGATGCAGCCCAGCTCCAGCGCTGTCTGCAAAACGTTGAGGGAAAAGATACTCGCCAGCATGGTGTATGCTCCTTTTATGTTATTTTGAATGCGCACCGCATTGCTCTGCGGAGTGCGACAAACGCATTTTCACGGGAGAGGGGAACCACTTTCCCCAGAACCGCCAAAAGCTCTCCCTTGCGGGAGAGCCGGAAAAACCGTCAGGTTTTGACGGAGCGGGGCGCTCAGGAGAAGTTCTCGGCGGTGGTCACCTTGGTAATTTCGGTGCAGTAGGGCTTGAAGGCTTCCTTCAGGGCAGCCAGATCCAAGCCCAGCGCCTCGGCGGTCTCGGTGTTGATGGTGACGATGCCGTTATCAAAGGTCTGGTAGGGCAGGTCTGCGGGGGTCTTGCCGTCGCACAGCAGCTGGCTGACCATATCGGCGGTGGCTTCGCCCAGCTGGACGTAGTCCACGCCGTAGCCCACCAGTGCACCGTTCAGCGCAAAGCTGTCGGCACCGGTGTAGTGCTGCACACCGGCCTCGATGAAGCTCTCATAGATGGACAGCTCGGCGGTCATGATGGTGTTATCGGTGGGGGTGAACACGGCCTTGACTCCGGCGGCTACCAGTGCCTCGGCAGCCATCTGCACCTCGGCGGTGGTGGTGCCGTTCTTTTCCACCACCTTGATGCCGTTCTTCTCACAGAAGGCCTTGGCGTCCGCAATGGCCTGGGTGGAGGCATCCTGACTCAGGTCATACAGCAGACCGATGGTATCGATGCCGGGGTTTGCCGCCACGATCAGGTTCATGATGGCGTCGGTGTTCAGGGCATCGGAGGTGCCGGTGATGTTCTCCTCACCGTCAAAGCCTGCGGCAGCGGGATCGGTCACAGCGGAGTAGACCACCGGGATGTCGGTGTCCTCCACGGCAGCCAGCATGGTAGCGGCGGTGGGGGTGGCCACGGCTACGATCACGTCCACGCCGTCAGCCACAAGGTCTGCGCCGATCTGGTTCAGGTTGGACTGGTCGGCCTGTGCGTTGGCGTAGTAATCGGCGTAGTCAAAGGTGACGCCCTTCTCCTTGCCGATGGCGTCCAGACGGCTCTCCACAGATTCCACGATCTGGTTGAGGGAGGCGTGGTCCACATAGTTGACGATGCCCACCTTGAAAGTCTCGCCAGCGGCGGCAGTACTGCCGGAAGCCGCTGCGGAGGAGGAGACTGCTGCACTGGAGGCGGTGCTGGAAGCAGCGCCGCCGCAGCCGGTCAGTGCCATGGCAGAAACAGCGGAAGCGGCCAGAGCGGCCTTCAGGAAGCTGCGGCGGGAAATCATGTTCAGGTTTTTCATAGTGGTAACTCCTTTCCCGGAGCGGGCGGCAAATCAAAAGACCCGCTCCCTTTGCGGGACGGGTCTTAAAACAAAACGACCCTGTCCCTGTGTGTTATCCACAAGGACAGGATCGGTAAATACGATTCTGCGGTGCCACCTTGCTTGCTCTGCATCCAATACAGCAGAGCCACTCACGGAGAGCCAACACTCCCCTGTCCTGTAACGGAGACTTCCGTCCAAAGCTACTGGGGTTTGTGCCCGTTTGCCCGGCCCTCGGCGGCCCACGAAACTCTGCCCCGCTTTCGCCCGTTTGCACTGTCCGGGCTCACTGCAGATGCGCTGTGCAGGTTCTCTTCCGCCTCATCGGTTTGATTGCATTATACACTTTATCTTCGTAAAGTCAAGAGGGATTTTTAAATTTTTATTTTTTGGCCCGGTCAAAGTCATTCTTCTGCCGGGGCACCGGTGCTGCGGCGCTTGCGGCGCACAAAGTAGGCAACGTACACCACCCACACCGGGATGGCCACTGCGGTCACCATCCGGCTGGCAGAAAGCCCGGCGGCCTGATACACAAAGTCGATGCTGCTTGCGCCCGCCGGGCAGAGCACCGCCATCAGTCCCTCGTCCACACGCAGGATGTCGGCCTTTTCGCCGTTGACATAGGCGGTAAAGCCGTCATCGTAGGGCACGGAGAAAAAGACGAGGTTTTGTTTTTCCAGCGTGATCTCGGCATGGAAGCCCGCGTTGTTCATCTGGAACACCGAGCAGCTGTGGGCACGGCGGTCGGCGCAGTCCTGCGTGTAGCTGTCGTAGTGCAGGTCGTCCAGCATCGCGTCCGGCAGCTCGGTCAGGTACTGACCGTATGCCTTTACGTCTTCGTCCTCCAGCACCAGCGCCCGCAGCAGCAGGTTGGAGCGCAGGGTCTTGACCGAGGCCTCATAGGTAGCCTTGGTCACATAGTAGTCGTAGGTAAAGCCCATGGGAACGTAGTTATCGTTGTGGTACAGCGTGTAGCCGTCCACGTCGGCAAGATAGGTCCAGCCTGCGTCCGCCTCGTCCTCAAAGCTTTCGCGCTTTTCCGGGGTGGTAATGAGGTACTCCACGCTCAACAGGCCGCGCAAAGCGTAGTTTGTGATCTCCGGCTCGCTGCGCACGTCCCGCTTGACCCCCAGCCCCGGGTAGAAGCTGAGGATGCTGGGAGCCGCCGTGCTGCCGAAGTATTGCAGGCAGCTTTTATCCAGCCACATCCCGATGTTGTCGTGGATCTTGTAGGTGTCGATCCGGTAGTCGCCCTCCGGCAGGTCGTTTTTCAGCTGCAGGGCGTTGGTATCCTGTTCCACAAGGTCGCTGTCGGTGTGCCACTGGCCGAACTTGCCAATGCCGATGTGCACCATGCTGAACACGCAGGCAAACACCAGCACCGCCGCCGTCATGCGCTGGGCAAAGCGGCTGTTCTGCCGCCATATGCCGCAGAGGTAGCGGTACAGCATAAGCCCCAGCAGACCAAAGCCCAGCACGACAAAGAACTGCTCCGGGTTCTTCAGCACGCCGAAGGACCATGTTCCGGTGGTATCGTCCCGCACGGGCACCACCGCAAACACCAGCGTAGCCAGCATGATCCAGCCGATGCCCCGGGCGGGGGCGTCCAGATCAACATCCGGGTCCTCCAGCGCGTTCACGGTCATGGCGGCAAGGATAAGGGTGGGCATATAGTACCAGCGTGCGTAGTAGCTGGAGTTGAGCGCGTAGAAGGCACTGTTCAGCACCGGCACCAGCGCGCACACGGCGCATACTGCCACGATGCGCTTTTTGCTGTCGGCCTTGCGGCTGCGCCAGTAGGCCATGGCACCAGCCAGACTGCACAGGGGCAGGTAGGCCGTCATGCTCGTCCACTTGATCACGCCCTCCGACCACACCGAGGTGAGGTAAGGGGAGTCCGGCGGCAGGATCCAGCTGAGCAGGATAGCCAGATACTGTTGCACCTTGGCGTAGGCCAAAAAGCCCCAGCCGGAGGAAAGGTCAATGGTGCGCGGGTTCTGCAGCAGACTGAGCACTGCCGGGAACAGCAGCAGACAACCCATGGCAACGCCCAGCACGCTCTCCCACAAAAGATGCCCGAACTTGCGCCCGGTCAGCCGGAAGTCCTTGGCAGTCAGTTTGCACACAAAGTAGATACACAGGAAAATGACCTGTCCCACAAAGAAGAAGTAGTTGTTGAGCAGATTCACCGCCACCCAGAAGGCGAACAGGCCGTGACGGTTTTCATAAATGGCCTCGTCCAGCGCCCAGAGCAGATAGGGGAACAGCGCCACCACATCCACAAAGTGGTTAAAGAACACGTTGTACACCGCAAAGCCGGAAAGCGCGTACAGGCAGGCACCCAGCACCGCGTAGTTCTCGTTTTTGACGTAGCGGCGCAGATACAGGAACGCGCCGCCGCCCGCCACGCCGAACTTGAGCACCAGCAGCGGCACCATCATATAGGGCAGCCAGCTCTGCGGCAGCAGCACCGACAGCCAGAAGAACGGCGAGCCGTACAGGTAGAAGGAGTAGGCGTTCATCACCCCGCTGCCAAGGTCGGTCGCCCACGAAAAGGTATTGCGCGGCGCACCGGCAAAGGCACTGTCCGGGTAACCTGCGCCCTTGACGAAGCCGTTCATATACCGGTAAAAGGTGATCTGCTGGCTGTTAAAATCGCCTGCATAGTGGAAAAAGCCGCCGTCAAGGATGTAGAACGGCAAAAAGAAGATGGCCGCCGTCAGGGCGCACAGCCCCACCGCCTGCCAGAATTTTTTATGGCTCTGCCCCCTTGGGGTGAGCAGCCGTGGTTTTTTGAACTTTTCCATAGCGTTCCTCTTTCTCCGCGCACCGGCGCGGAAGTGGATTTGATGTCACCTTGTAGTATAGCACGGCGGCGCGCAAGAAAAAAGGGCTTGACAAGCGCACGCGGGGCGGGTATGGTGAAGAAAAGGAGGCGTATTGCCATGCTGTATCCCTTCAGCGCCCTGCTGGCGCGCATGAAGTACATTACCCGGTGGAGCCTGATGCACTCCACTCGGCCGGAATCCCTCAGCGAGCACACCTGTGACACCGCGCTGCTGGCGCACCTGCTGTGCCTCATCGCCAAGCACTACACCGGCACGCCCTGCCGCCCCGAGGTGGTGGCAGTGGCGGCGCTGTACCACGACGCGCCGGAGATTATCACCGGGGATATGCCCACGCCGGTCAAGTACCATTCCCCGGCGCTGCGGGACGCCTACAAGGCGCTGGAGACCGAGAGCGTGCGCTCCATGGCGGCTCTGCTGCCCGCAGAGCTGGCTGCAGAGCTGACCCCC
>ENA-OZGK01000182-OZGK01000182.1-human-gut-metagenome-genome-assembly--contig:-NODE-182-length-17090-cov-7.453361_pt1 | contig 17090 bp, 9 predicted proteins | sample MGYA00244657_ERZ653660 | MGnify/ENA primary metagenome ERZ653660 (study PRJEB26926, sample SAMN06165211) | human gut metagenome | biome: ENVO:00009003; feature: ENVO:2100002; material: ENVO:00002003... | reverse complement strand
GTATAAGAGACAGAGGTAGAGGATTATGCCGATTTTTGATACCCATGCCCATTATGACGCGGACCGCTTTGACAGCGACCGGGATGCGCTCCTTTCCGCCATGCCGGGGGTCGGCGTGGGGCTGGTGCTGCGCTCCTACCTCGTGCGGCGCGATGCGCCCGGGAGCCGCGTGCACTGACGACATTCCGCCGGGACAGGGCCGACGGTCGTTAGGGAAAGACGGGGCCTGAGTCCGGGCCGCACCGGCGGCTGGAATGACTTTCCGCCCTCCGCGCATGGGGATGACTGGATAGCATTTTTCCTGACTTCGTCACACAAAAATCAACCGTCATCTGATCTTGGGCGACGCATTGACGAAGTCGGAAAATATGGCGGGTATCTTCATGTGCGATGTCGCATGAAATCGGAGGGCGGCTAAAAAGTCTATTGACTGATTAGCCGCCCTTTCGTTTCGGATTTCCGTAAAATATAATATGTTATCGTATTATTCGATATTCTCCCAATCTTCAGCCTTTATATACAAATTTTGCAGAGGGCTGCGATGTTCCTCGCCGTCGATAACGAACCAGGCTATGCGATAATCAGGTTCGATCCTGAACAAAAAGTTGAATCCTAAGCTCTGGTAATATTCATAGTTGTAACCGGCATTCTCCAACAGCTCCATGATGACTTCATCGGGCTCATCATAAAAGCCGTCGCCTTCATAGAAAGTCATCAACCTTATGTCTTCCGCGCCGTTTTCCAATTGTACGGTAACGATAAACGCATGACGGTCTTCCTTTACGAACGGCTGCATATCGTATTGAATGTCCGCATAGAACAGGCACGGGTGCTGTACTATGGCTATATCGAATGAATTACCGCCGTACGATACCGTCACATTCGTGCTCCTGTCTTCTTCGGACAGATAGTCTTCTTCGGTATAAAGAATGATCTCCCTCGTTTCGGTAATACGGTAAAACAACCACTCCGAACCCGTTTCCACCTTTATTTCATCCTCTCCGCCGGCAATACCGACAGACACTTCATTCGCCCAGAACGGCATCTCCGCATAATTCAGCAGCTCTCCCCTTCCGTACTGCACTACAGACAAAGATGCGGTCATACCGGCACATTCCAGAACAAGCACGGTGCTCCTGTCTTCCTGCGATATGTTTCTCCGAGCGGTAACCGACAAGGCCCTCCCCTCTATCGATGTCTCCAACCAATCTTTATTGCCCGAGACGATTTCCACCCCGGCATCTTCCCCGATGCCCGTCATCGTTACGGAAACATTCCCTCCCGACGAGGTAAATTCAATCGTATCTTTTTCCAAGAAAAACAAACGCTCGTCCTCGTCCTCTTTGCAAGCGATGCATGCAAGCGCCAAAACAGCAAAAGTCAAAAATTTTTTCATGGTCCAAAACATTTATCAAATCATACTTCAGGTTAAAGAAATATCTTAACATTCACAAAAATAATAATTGTGGTTATTTTGCAAAAGGAGAATCGACCGTATCGACGCCCCTATCCGCTTCGCCGTCGGGTCCCCTTGCGCCGACCGTGCCGTCGAAATCGTAGATGAGCGCTATGGTGAATCGGTAGTCCATGATTTTCGGATTTTTGAATGACCAAAGATCATCGTTTTTTCGTATCTTTGATGTAGTCTGAGAGAGTTTAATTGACTACGAGCAGATTATGAAGGACTCGCATGAGATAAGCTAACGGATAAGAAAAAGGGAAGTGTTCAGAAACACTCTATTTCTCATGCTTTCAAATAACTCTTCAAATGCAAAAATAATACTTTTTTAGTAAAGGTGGATGCGAATCCGCCTTTATTTTTTCAGACGGGCAATCTTATTTCGCTCCCGTAAGGGAGCGCTTTTTCCTGCACATCCACTACTCATATCGACTATTCAGCTGCTTAGGCAGGGACGAATATCCAGACAATATCTGTGATGGAAGGTACTGTACCGGGGCGGTCGAAACGATAGTCGTTCCGACCGTTCGTCGTTTCTGCATTTTACCCGTACCGACGCCAGCCTCTTCCAACACCTGTTCCAACCGCGACAACGGGGGCGGTCTGTCTGCCCGGGCCGTCCGCAGACGGGTTAAATTCGTCCCCTGCACCGCTATTGGTGCTAACCTAATATTTCGTAAAGATGGACGAAAAAGTAAAGAACGACGAGAAGAAGGTAATGCTCGTCAGGCAGACCGGAGAAGGTCAGGACGGCAAACTGAAGGCCGTCGGCAGTATCGACGAAGACGGAAACATCAAGACGCTCGATCCCACTGCGGCAAATGTCGCCAAACTGTTCGACGTGCACACGAATCAACCTGCTTTGGAGGCGTTTTTCACCAAATTCATGGAGCAGTCGCAAGACCCTGTAAAAACGGGTATCTCGGAGATCTTCATCATGGCCGAAAGCGTGCTGGAGAAGCTCATCAAAATCGACCTCGATCCGCAACTGCTCGAAAACTACCGCGTCGATCCGGCCGAAGAGCTCGCAAAAATGGAACAGCAGATCGCGGTTCCCCGTTTCGAGCCTATGGATATATCGAAAATCGACATGGCGGGTATGGAGCGCATGGGTATCCGTATGGAAGACCTCGAACCCCATTTGAAGGTGATGTCCTACGGGCACAAATCGCACGGACTGATCGAAATGCGGCCGGAGATGGAACCCGGCGGCATGCGCGTCACCACCAAAGGGCGCGTATCGCTCGAAGAACAGGCCGACGGAACGCTGAAAGTCGTGCCGCACTATTATCGGGAGAAGTGCGATCTCGACGCGCCCTTTCACAACGTGCTGCTCGACGACGAGGCCAAGCGCAACATCATCGAAACCCGTCATGCAGGCAAGGCGATCGACTTGGAGCTGGAGCCGGGCAAGATGACGCCCTGTTATGTTTCGCGCGACAAGTGGACAAACGAACTCGTTGCGATGCCTGTCTCGGATTTCGATAAACGCGCCTCGATCAAGAATGCCAACCTCTCCGAGGGCGAACAGCTCGACTTCTACTCCGGACGTAAAATCCTGCTGAAAGGCTATACCACCCGTTCCGGCTACAAACGCGATGCTTACATCCAGATCGACGCCTCGGAGGGCAATATCGAGTTCGACCACGGCGGCCTCGACAAAAGGCGCTATCAGGAGCATAACCGAGGGGTATATGCCGCCAAACGTTTCGAGCAGGGCAATCCCCTGCCGGAAGGGCCGCGTCCCATGTTCATTCCCAAGCGGGTGTTCGGTGTGGAGCTGCCCCAAGAAGTTTACAATCAATGGCTGGACGCCCTCAATTTCCCCGAAAAGCGTAAAGACGTCAAAGCGACCTACTTGCAGGGATTACAATTTCCCGGAAGCCCGGAACGTGCGGATCGCTGGGTAAAACCCGATTACGAGGCCGGAAAGATCAAATCTTACCGTTGGAACCCGGATTACTCACGTAAACAGTCCTCCTCGCAGTCACAGACTCCGGCCCGAACCCCGTCGAACGAGCCGTCCAAGCAGGCCGAAGGACAGCCGCAGAAGCGGCAATCCGAACGCGAAGTTCGTCAGGTCACCCCGCCGAAGCCTCAGCCGAAGAAGTCCAAGAGCGTAGGAGGTCTGTAACATGCTCGCTGCCATTCTGATTATCATCGCGGCCTCGGTGTCGTTCTCCGTCGTAACCCTGCTGATCCTCTTTTATATCGGCAAATGCCCCGATGCGGAACAAACGCAGGACGACGACAGCCGGTATTACGACGAGAACGGCAACCACATCTACTACGACCGCAAGCTGATCGCCCGTCTCGAAAGGGAAAAAGAACGGGCGGCGCAGCAAAATAAATAGCCACTGAAAACATCCGAAAAACCGAACGAATGAAAGTCATCATAGCAGAAAAGCCCTCGGTAGCGCAGCAGATCGCCGCCGTCGTGGGCGCTACCACCCGCAGAGAGGGGTATATCGAAGGGGGCGGCTACGCCGTCACATGGGCCTTCGGGCACCTCGTAGGCCCGGCCATGCCGGAAGCCTACGGCATCGAAGGGTTCAAGAGAGAGAACCTTCCGATCCTTCCCGAAACCTTTATCCTCGAACCGCGCCGCGTCAAAAGCGGCAAGGAGTACAAGCCCGATCCGGGAGCCGTCAAACAGCTCGCCGTCCTCAAGGAGCTGTTCTCCCGCGCCGAGCGAATCGTCGTGGCCACCGACGCCGGACGCGAAGGCGAGCTTATTTTCCGTTTTATCTATCACTATCTCGACTGCAAGACGCCTTTCGAGCGGCTGTGGATCAGCAGCCTCACCGAGCGGGCCATCCGCGAGGGGTTGGCAGCCGTACGTCCCGGCAGCGAGTATGACGACCTCTACCTCTCGGCCCGAGCCCGCTGCGAGGCGGATTGGATCGTGGGCATCAACGCTTCGCAGGCACTCGCCATCGCCGCCGGACGCGGCGCATGGTCGCTGGGGCGGGTGCAGACCCCCACGCTGGCTCTGGTGTGCGGGCGCTATCTGGAAAACACCTCATTCACGCCGCAGACCTATTTCCGGCTCAAACTCCACACGGCCAAAGACGCTACGGCGTTCGCCGCCCTCTCGACGCCGAAATACGATACGAAAGCGGCGGCGGACGAAGCCTGTACCGCAGTCCGGGGCAGCGACGGCGTGCAGATTATAAAGGTCGAACGCCGCAATGCAACCGAGCAACCGCCGCTGCTGTACGACCTGACCGCTCTCCAAAAAGAGGCCAACACGCGGCATGGATTCTCGGCAGAAAAGACGCTCGGCATCGCGCAGGAACTTTACGAAAAGAAGCTCATCACCTATCCCCGCACGGGGAGCCGCTATATTCCGCAAGATGTGTTCGAGGAGATAGCCCCGCTGTTGGCCTCGCTCTCCGGCCATACGGGTTTCGGCCATCAGGCTGCCGACCTGTCGGGCGGAGAGCTGAACCACCGTTCGGTGGACAGCAGGAAGGTGACAGACCACCATGCTCTGCTCATCACCGGCCATACGCCCGCGGGACTTGCGACGGATTCTGCCAAAATCTACGATATGATCGCCGGCCGCATGGTCGAGGCGTTCTCGCCCGCGTGTCTGAAAGAGATCACCTCCGTCCGTATGGAGTGTGCAGGCGTTCCGTTCGAGGTGCGCGGCACGATCGTAACGAGCGCCGGATGGCGCAAGGTATGGGGCGAGCCGGAAGAGCGTACAGAGGAGGATGCGGCGGCTCTGCCCGAGCTCGCCGAGGGGGATATGCTCACGGTGCGCGGATGCGACCTTCAGGAAAAGCAGACGCGCCCCCGCCCGCTGCATACCGAAAGCAGCCTGCTCGCGGCAATGGAGACCGCCGGCAAGGAGTTGGAAGACGAAGCCGAGCGCGAGGCCATGAAGGATTTCGGCCTCGGAACTCCCGCCACCCGTGCGGCGGTGATCGAGACGCTTTTTTCGCGCGAGTATATCCGCAGGGATAAAAAGTCGCTCGTGCCCACGGAAAAGGGCCTCGCCGTGTACGGCATTGTCAAAGACATGCGTATCGCCGACGCCGCCATGACGGGCGGCTGGGAACTGGCCCTTGCGAAGATCGCCACCGGAGAGATGAACGCCTTCACCTTTCGTAAAGGTATCGAAGTTTACGCCTCGCAAATTACTTCCGAACTGCTCAAGGTGCAGGTCGGGTCGGTTGCCGGGCGTCCAGGCGCTCCGTGCCCCCGCTGCGGGGGCCGGATAACGTTCTACCCGAAGGCCGCCAAATGCGAAAATGCGGAGTGCGGCCTGACCGTATTCCGGACGATAGCGAAAAAGGAGCTTACGGACAGCCAGCTGGAAGCCTTGCTCGTCAAGGGTCGAACCCCGATGATCAAGGGCTTCGCCAAGAAGGACGGGGGCACGTTCGAGGCCGCCGTAGTCTTCGACAGCGATTACCGCACCGCGTTCGCTTTCGACCAAGGCGGCAAGACCCGTAAGCCGGGTGCGGCGAAAGTCCGGAAATAATCCTTACCTTTGCCGCTGAACGACTTGCCATAGACGCTTTCGGCGTTCGGCAGGGATGCTCAGTGGCGGCGCTTCGGGTGGGAACCCGGAGCGCCTTTTCTTCCTTCGACCTTTTCGTTTCACACCACTGAACAATCCACATCATGCCGAACGATCATCATAACGCCCCGCAAACGGGGTTATCTTATTACGGCCTTTCGCTGCTCTCTTATCTGCGGGAGAGCCATCCCGACCTGGCGAATGATGCCGACTTTATCCGCACGCGGGCGCAGTCTGCGGCCGAAGCGTACAGCTGTATCATACGCAGCGGAGGCTCCCGTATCGAAGCGGCGGAAGAGGCCGACGCCGTACTCTACCGAGGGCTTCATTTCTCGCTATACGGTACTCTCGCAAACGTTATCCGCAGCGAGTTCGCGGACATCATTCCCGAAGAGGATGCCCGCGAGGCCGCCCTCATCCTTCTGCCGCAGGCCCGCGAGGTCGCCCGAAGCTACGAGCTTGCAGACGATTTCGCCGCCACGCCGCAGTACGCTCTGCTCTACACCGAACTTACGGGAACCGTTCAAATTCTGCTCGACAATGGCATACAATAAGACCGAACACCTGCGCCGCAATATCGAAGCGATCCGCAGGGCCTTCGCGCTGGAGAGGGAACAGCGGGCGGCTACGCCCGAAGAACGGGATGTGCTGCGTGCGTACAGCGGCTTCGGAGCGATCAAAGAGGTATTGGAACCGCTGCCGCACAAAAAGAAAACGGCGCTCACGCCCCTGATCGAAGAGCTGCACGCCGTGCTGAAAGAGAACACCGGCGGCGAGCGCGAGTACAAACGCTATCTGGACGGCCTCAAAGCTTCGGTGCTGACGGCCTTCTACACACCGGAACCCGTGACGGACGCCATTGCGCGGATGCTCTATAATGCGGGTGCCGTTCCGGTGCGTGCACTCGAACCGAGCGCCGGGACGGGGGCTTTCGTGGAGTATTTGCGCCGTTATAACGAAGAGGCCGAGATCACCTGCTTCGAGAAAGACCCGATGACGGGACTGATCCTGAGCAGGCTCTATCCCGACGATACGGTGCGGGTGCAGGGCCTCGAAACCATAGAACCCGCCTACGAGGGGCACTTCGACCTGATTACGAGCAATATCCCTTTCGGGGACGTTTCTCTGTTCGATCCTGCGTTTTCGAATTCGCGCGATCCGGTACGCCGACAAGGTGCATGGGCGATACACAACTATTTCTTTATGAAGTCGGTCGATCTGGTGCGCGACGGGGGCCTCGTCGCCTTCATCACTTCGCAGGGTATGGCCGATTCGGAACGCAACAAACCCGTGCGGGAATGGCTGATGGAGCGGTGCGATCTGGTCGCAGCCGTGCGGCTGCCGAACAACCTCTTTACCGACCATGCCGGAACGGAGGTGGGCAGCGATCTTATCGTCCTGCAAAAGAACTCGGTCGCCCGCCCCCTCTCCGAGCGGCAGCGGGACTTTATCGAAACGCGCACGCTTTCGAACGGCATTACGGTAAATAACAGCTTCCGATCGCTCGACCGCGTGGTGCAGACCTCGGCCAAAGTGGGCACGAACCCCTACGGGAAACCGGCGATGGAGTTCACCTACGCCGGGGGCGTGGAAGGCATCGCCCGTGCGTTGGCGGATATGCTCGCGGAGGATATGGAGCGGCATTTCAACCGGGAGCTGTACGAAAGCCATGCCCTGAAGATCGCCCCGCATCAGTACAGGGAACAACAGACGGAGACGGTAAGTCCGAGACAGGCGCACAACGGCATCGGGCAGGTACGGAATACGGAACTGTCCGGGCAAACAGTATTGCGGCAACACGGGAACGAAGAGATCGCACAGGAAAATCTTGCGACGGAGCGTGGCGGCATCGGGCGGGAGCAAAAAACAGAATTATCCGGCCAAACAGTCAGGCAGCAGACACGACAGGCTGCACCGTCCATGGTGCAGCCTTCGGAAACTACGGTCGGTATATTCGACGACGAGCCGCCGTACCCTCCCGATCTCGATCCGTTCTGGCAGGTCATAGAAGACCATTGGTTTCCGGACGAGGTCGAGGCGAGCATCCGGACGGAAGAGGCCCTCCGTGCCGAAAGGCGGCAGGCGGAACCTTCATCCGCGCAAACGACGCTCTTTCCGGACGTTCCGGCTTCGCCGCACCCGTCCCGACAAACCGCAGAATTCCGGCAGCCGGCAACCTCCGTTCCTCTTCCCGAAACAGCTCGGCGCGGCGGCCCGCGCCGAGCCGGAGAGGTACTGCAGGAAGTGCTTTCCGACCTGCGGCAGAAAGCGGAACGGTATCAGGCCGGCCGGATGCAGGAACCCGCACCTTTCGATGAGCAGCCGGGGCCGTTCTGGCACCCTACCGAGGAGGAGTGGCGCGACCTTAACCGGTGGATGGAAGAACGGTATGCCGTTACGCAGGCCGCCTCCGACGGCTACCGGCTCGACCCCGAAACGGGAGAGATGATCCCCATAGAGGATGCCGAAGCGGAGGAAATACGGGACGAAGCGACCGTACAGGCCGAGGGTGCCGCCATGCCGAACGAATCCCTGCCCCCTCTGCCTACGCAGGAAGCATGGCAGCCTGCCGGGCAGGATTGGGCGGAGTTCGGCGCGTGGCAAGAGGAGCGGGAGAGGCGGTTTATGGAAGACTACCCGCCCTCGCCGGAAATGTACGGATACGCCGAACCCGCCGTACAAACGGTCGCGGCCGCAGCTCCGGAGAAGGAGCAGGCCGATACATCGGAGATGCGTCGGGAACCCGTCGTACAGGGTGTCCGGCCGGAAATATCCGAACCTGCGGTTATGGAACCCGCTGCACGGCGGGCACCTGCACACGTTCCTGCCTCGGCGCAAGAGCCTCAGTCCATGCAGGAAACGGAACGGTCTGCCGATAGCACGGTGCGCCCGGCCGACGACGGGCTGGAAGAGACGGTTGCGGAACCCGCTGCAACGGCAACGCAGACACGAGCGGCCGGACAGCCCTCGCAGGATGGGTTCGCAGGATCGCTGTTCGATGCTTTCGATACGCAGACCGCACCGGAGCCGATGCTGAACGTACAGCAGGAACCGGTGCTTACGCTCTACGACCTGTTCGGGTTCTCGGCCGAAGAACGCAGTCAGGTGAATCGCCCAAAAAAACGGGGGCCGAAACCGAAAGGCAAACGGCAGGCAGCGGGGATGCCGCAGGTACAACACTGGCCTGCACAACAGGGATCGGCGACTTCTTCCCAGAAGGCGTCCAAGCCCGTACAGGAGGAGGAACGTCCCATGGATTGGCGGGAGAGGCTGATGCTGAACCGGCCGCATCAAGAGGAACGACAGCCGGCAGAGGTATCGACCGCCGTTACGGCGGAACACTTCACAGGCACGTCTGCTGAAAATCATCCGAGGACGATAACCGAAAACAGGCCGGATACGGCAAAGCCTGCGGCAGGGCAATCCGGCGTAGCCGGGCAGCCGCAGGCCGCGACCCGAACGGAATACGGAAGGGAGCGGCCGGAACCGTCTCGCAAAGTTCCCGACAGTGCTGCGGACGGCAAATCCGGAGACAGGGCACAGCTATCGGACGCATTGTCGCCACAGGCCGATCCGTTCGCTGCGACCGGCTCTCCGCATCCCGAGCCGGATGCCGCTGCCGTCACAGGGGCCGCTGCGGACAATCCGGTACCCGCAGGCAGCGCAGTACGGCAGGGCGTCCCGTCCGCGAGCGTTTCCGGAGAACGGGCCGAAGCCGTTGCGCCGCGCACTGCGACACACGGCGACGAGGCGGCCGAAGACCCGCTCTCGCCCCGGCCTTTTAAGGGAGAACGGCCGGAACATTACCGCGACGGGACGCTCATTGTGGATAAGGAGAACCGTGTAGGATACCTGAGCGACCTGAAAACCCTGCGCCCGATGTTCCATCCGCTCGACCTGCCCGAAGAACAGCGGGTGAAAATGTCGCTTTATATCGAGGTGCGGGACACTTATCATCACCTCTACAACGTGGAGGCCGATACGCAGGCTCCGCACCCCGCGTTGCGCGTAATGCTGAACAGCCTTTACGACAACTTCGTGGAGCGGTTCGGCTGGCTGAACGAACCGCAGAATATCGACCAGATACGGATGGATTCGGGAGCCGACGAGATACTCTCGCTGGAACGTTACACCGACGGTATCGTGAACAAGGCCGACATCTTCGACCATCCCGTCGCTTTCAATCCGGCGGAGATCGAAAAGACGGACGATGTGCATACGGCATTGGCAGCCAGCATGAACCGTTATGCGGACATCAATATCGAGTATATATCGGAACTTACCGGGGCGAGCGAAGCGGAGGTGCTGGAACAGCTCAAAGGGCGTATCTATTTCAACCCCGACAGCGGGAAGTACGAAATCGCCGAACGTGTCATCGCAGGCAACGTCATCGAGAAGGCCGACCGCGTGCAGCGCTTCCTCGACGAGAATCCGGATCACGAAGGCGCACGGGAAACCCTCGCAGCGCTGCGCGAGGCCACACCCAAACCGATCGCATTCGAGGATCTGGACTTCAACTTCGGCGAGCGGTGGATACCTACGGGCATCTATGACAGTTACGCCTCGTGGCTCTTCGAAACGGAGGTCAAGATCGGTTACCTCGCCGATCTCGACGAGTTCGGCATTACGGCCAAGGACGAGTACAATATCAAGATACAAAACCAGTATGCCGTCCATGGAGAGTTCCGCCGTTATACCGGACTGCATCTAATGAAACACGCCCTGCACAACACGATTCCGGACATCACCAAAAAAGCCCGCAAACTGATTGACGGCGAGTGGAAAGAGGTGAAGGTACGCGACGGGGAGAAGATACAGCAGGCCAACACCAAAATCGACGAGATCCGCAGCGGTTTCACGGACTGGCTGTGCGACCAGTCCGCCGACTTCAAGGAGCGTCTGGCCGACATGTATAACCGCAAGTTCAACTGTTTCGTGCGTCCGAAGTACGACGGCTCGCACCTGACCTTTCCCGGCCTCGACCGCAAGGCGTTAGGTATCGAAGACCTCTATCCGAGCCAGAAAGACGCTATTTGGATGGATATTCTGCTGGGCGGCGGCATCGTGGATCATGAGGTCGGCGGCGGCAAGACCCTGATCATGTGCTGCGGAACCTACGAGAAAAAACGCATCGGACTGGTGAACAAACCGATGATTACGGGATTGAAGGCCAATATCCACGAGATAGCCAAGACGTTCTGCACAGCGTACCCGATGGCTCGCGTGCTCTATCCGGGCCGTGAGGATTTCACGCCGAAGAAGCGCGAACAGATATTCCGGCAGATCAAGAACAACGATTGGGATGCGGTGATCCTCTCGCACGAGCAGTTCGGCATGATCCCGCAGTCGCCAGAAATCCAGCAGGAGATTTTGCGGGCGGAACTCGACAGCGTGATGCAGAACCTCATGCTGCTCAAGGCACAAGGTAAAAACGTGTCGAAACGTATGCTGACCGGCTGCATCAAGCGCCAGCACAATCTGGAGGCCAAACTGCAAAAGGCGCAGTACGCCCTCGACCATCGCAGGGACGATGCGGTGGACTTCCGCCGTATGGGTATCGACCACCTCTACGTAGATGAATCGCACAAATTCAAGAATCTGATGTTCAACACGCGGCACGACCGCGTGGCGGGCCTCGGCAACCCCGACGGGAGCCAGCGGGCGCTTAACATGCTCTTTGCTCTCAGAACCATACAGGAACGCACGGGGCGCGATCTGGGGGCGACATTTCTGTCGGGGACGACCATTTCCAACTCCCTCACGGAGTTGTATCTGCTGTTCAAATACCTGCGTCCGAAAGCACTCGACCGGCAGAACATCCGCACCTTCGACGCATGGGCCGCCGTATTCGCCAAAAAGAGCGTCGATTACGAATTTTCGGTCACCAACCAGATCGTGCAGAAGGAACGGTTCCGCTATTTCATCAAGGTTCCGGAGCTGGCGGCTTTTTATTCGGAAATTACGGATTTCCGCACGGCCGAGGACATCGGTATCGACCGACCGCACAAAAACGAGATACTGCATAACATCCCGCCCACGCCCGACCAGCAGGCGTTTATCGACAAGCTGGTGCATTTCGCCAAGACGGGCGACGCCACGGTGTTGGGACGGGCACCCCTCACGGAAAGCGAGGAGAAGGCCAAAATGCTCATCGCTACGGACTACGCCCGTAAAATGTCGCTCGATATGCGTATGATCGACCCGGAGCTGTACGGCGATCATGCGGACAACAAGGCGAACCACTGCGCCGCGCAGATCGCGCACTATTACCGTAAGTACGACCAGCATAAGGGTACGCAGTTCGTCTTCTCCGATCTGGGAACATGGAAGCCGGGAGACGAGTGGAACGTGTACGCCGAGATCAAGCGCAAGCTGGTCGAAGACCACGGTATTCCGGCTTCCGAGGTTCGTTTCATACAAGAGGCAGCCGGCAGCGAGGGCAAACGCAAGAAGATGATCGAAGAGATGAACACCGGACGCATCCGCGTATTGTTCGGCTCGACCGACATGCTGGGTACAGGCGTGAACGCCCAGAGGCGGTGCGTGGCGATCCACCACCTCGACAGTCCGTGGCGGCCCTCGGACTTGGAGCAGCGCGAAGGACGCGGCATCCGCAAAGGCAACGAGGTAGCCAAACTCTACGCCGACAACACGGTGGACGTGCTGATCTACGCCGTCGAAAAGTCGCTCGACGCCTACAAGTTCGGGCTGCTGCACAACAAGCAGCTGTTCATCCGCCAGCTCAAACAGAACCGTATGGGCGTGCGTACCATCGACGAAGGCGGCATGGACGAAGGCAGCGGCATGAACTTCTCGGAATACGTGGCCGTGCTGTCGGGCAACACCGACTTACTGGAAAAGGCCCGCCTCGAAAAGAAGATCGCGGGGCTGGAGAGCGAGCGTCAGGCGTTCGTGCGCGGCAAGTCGTCGAGCCGCAGCCAGCTGGAATATACGCTCGGAAAAATCGGGGAACTCGACGAAAGGATCGGACGCATCGAAAAAGACCTCGAAGCTTTCAGGAGCCGTGCGGAACTCAACGAGGACGGATCGTATCGCAACCGTATCACGCTGGACGGGGCGGAGAGCAACGATCCGCAGTTCATCGGCAAACAACTGAACCATATCGCAAAAACCGTCGATACGGGAACGGGTGAGAAACGGATCGGCTCCATCTACGGGTTCGAGATCATCGTCAAGAGCGAAAAGAGCATGAAGGAGGATTTCGAGACCATTCGCAACCGCTTTTACGTGCGGGGAGAGGGAGAATACCTCTACCAGTACAACTACGGTAATCTGGCCGGAGACCCTCGCACGGCGGCGCTCAACCCCCTGCATGCGCTGGGCACGATCGAACCGACGCTGGAGAAATTCCGCAAGGAGCGCATCTTGCTGGAAAAGGACGTGCCTCAGCTCCGGCAGATCATCGAGGGCACATGGCGCAAAGAAGCCGACCTCGCGGCTTTGAAAAAGGAGATGGAACAGCTCGACCGGCAGATACAACTCGCGCTCAAACCCGTAGGTAGCGACCGTGACGGCGAAGAGGCCGGAGAGCAGCAGGAACAGCAGCAGGAGAAGGACGCGCGACGGGAAACACCTGTCGCCGATGACCTGCAACGGCATATTCCCGCACGCCTGCGGCAGATCGCCGATGCCTCCGGCGGACGTATCGTCATCGGCAGCGTTCCGCCCCGCACGGACAATAATCCTACAACATCCAAAAAGAAATTATAATGAAAAGAGCCGCATGCCACAGCGGCTCTTTTCATTCCCGTATGAATTTGCTTTTCCCATAGTCGATCGCTGCAAACGGTCGGGAATCGACGTTATTTTTTATCTATATTTATGGAATAAAGATTTGCCTTTGCGACGGATTATACGTTTTTGCAACGATGCGATTTTTTTTCGAATACTCGGTATGTATCCCAATGCAGGCAGAACGATACAACCTATCACAAATGACAGAACGGACAATAAAGTATCATGCGAGGAGCATATCCGAGAAACAACGTAATAAATACCAAATCCTAAACTTCCGCAAATCAATACACATAACAGGTAAAATCTCTTTATACAGTTCCGTACTTTCCGTTTGACTTTATCTTTAACATCTTGTCGCTGTTTTCGTTTCATCTTTTGCAACTCCATAATAGCGATATTGCCTCGACTTGCCTGTTCCTGTAATTCCGCTTTTTCCCTTCGTAAAGTTTCCACATCCTTGATTTCGATAAAACCGACGATATCATCAATATTCGCATCGGTAATATCTTCAGGATGCATTTCATACGCCCGAATTTCATTATATATATGGATTCGAGTATCATCATCGTATGATTTTGTTCTCAATTCGTCGTATTTATCCACAACGGAACGATGTAGCAAAGAGGTCATAACGAGTTTCACTCTGTTCATAACGTCCAGCGATGCGGGTGTTTGATTCCTCATAATACCTTTATGCAACCGGAACCATAGTCGGGATATGGCATAATCCATCGTCGTCGAGTAAGTAAAATTCGTTCCTTCGCGTATGGAAGAATGACGGGATATGAATTTTGGAATACTACTTTCCGAAAGCAGAACGCACTGGCACTTTTCGAAACTTGATTTGTGAATGGAGCGGCGTTTACCGTTGATTATGGAAAAAATCCGCAGGTATTTGACTATATCCTCCTCGGAGATCGTCAAAGAAGACGATGCCGCATCGGTCTGAATTGCATCGAGATTGTCTGTCGTTTGAAGATTACCGTTCATATCATCGACACAAATAGACCTTTCGTCGTATTCTATATCCGAAGCTTGTAAAAAAGCATAGAATTTTCCCCGTTCTTCCAGCACGTCTCCTTTGTCCTGGCATCGGCTCAATATGGTATTCATGGCAGGCTTACCGTCGGGTCTATCCAATTTGTTTATGATTCTTTCAGCCTGTTTGAAATATCCGTCGATCACGTTCTTCGTTTCGTCCAAGTATTTCAGTTGTATATACTTCTTTCTTTTGTTCGCTTCCCGTACCAGAGAGAGAAAATCGTTCAGAATACGGCTGTGTAAATCGCCGTTGTATCCATATACACTGAATAATTCTTCCGTATCAAGATAGATCGTCAGTTGAGTCGTCCAGCTGCCTATCGTATTTAGATCTGTCGATTCGGTAATGTCTTTCAGTCCGGAAATGATAATAAAACCCTCCTTAATCTCGTTCAGACATTCTACGAATTCCTTATCGCTTTCTTTGGAAAGCATAAAGCGGGAAAATATGTGTCCGGTATCCTGACTGGAATCCGTCAAAAGAAATTTCGTAAAACCCTCGATAATATCTTGGTCTTGTATATGTTGAGAAGTCGAGCTTCTGTAATATGCTATCAAAGCATCAAATACGGGCCTATACTTCGTATCCTGCGCCGACAGTTGCCTGTCGAAATCTTTCAATGCCTCGGCCGAGGGTTTTGCATGGTATTCCCCATTGGTACTCGTGATAGAATCTTTCAGGCGATTTCGTATGACCGTTTTCAGGACACTTTCATATACGTCAATTTCAAAACATTCCCTTAACCGATTACGAAGCGTCGTTATATCGAACGACCACATATTTTTTTGATTGATAGTTGCCGTTACGAACCGGGCTAAAACCGAATATATATCGTGTTCCGCATCGTATAGATTTGTAAATACGGCAATAGAAGCTATTAAATTTCCGCGTATCATTTTAATAGTTTTATAATTAAACGTGCGTCCCCTACTTTTACTTTCTATCTTGCAAATCGGCCGAACTCAGAGGCAATATCCCGTACCGTAAGTCTGGGCGATCCATAATCCGAAAAAGCGGTCATATACCTGATATATGTTCCCGTCTTTGGTAAGCAACTCCTTGTCAAGCAATTGCCGGGCTGCCGACTGTACGCTGCTGGAAGAGTAAAGTCCGTGCCTTGTGATGAAATCCGCCGAGGTAATTTCGGTTGCCCGTCTTTCCTTGCCGACAGCGAACAACAGTTCCTTCTGCCGCTCGGAGAGCATGGCGACCATGCTCTGGTAAACGCTCTGCTGTGCATCCACGGTGGCATGAAGGACGCTATTCGCCTCTTCGGGTATTATCGTTTCACCGGGAACCGCTTGTTCATAGAGGCGGTTCAGCAAAGTTTGCATATACCACGTATGACCTTCGAACAGTCCGTAAATACGAGCAATGCACTCGTCGGAAATCCTTTTACCGGCCTGTTCGAAATGCTCCCTTACGAATTTGTGATAGGCTCTCTCCTCGATGGGGCCGAGGTTCAGGAACGAAGCACTCTGGTAGAACGGCCGGGAAGCAGAGAAGAAAATATTCTGCATCATGTGGCGCTGGCTTCCGGCAAAAACGAAGTTCGTGTTGGTACATTTCTGTATATGCGTACGCAGTACGGCTTCCACATTTTTTTCCGGATAACGGGCGATTTGCTGGAACTCGTCAATGGCCACCAGACAGGGTTTGTCCGCCGCTTCGAGATACGCGAAAAGTTCCTCCAGCGATACCTCCGGCTTGCGTATCTCCCCGATACCGATGTCGAATACCGGTTCCCCGGATACCGCGTCGAGTTTGAAAGCCGGGCGCAGAGAACCGATCGCAGCAAAGAATCCCTCGACGAATTTCCTTCCTTTGGGCTTCAACGTATCGAAAATATGTTTGCCGAGCATGAATACCAACTCTTTGAGCGATCCGGTAGCGTAAATATCCACGAAGAACGTGTAATAGCCTTGCGCTATCTCTTTTTGATGGAAACAGTGTTCGATCAGCCCTGTCTTTCCCATACGTCGGGGCGATACGATTACTATATTGCGCCCGTTCACGAGTGCGCCCGTAAGTTCTGCGGTTTCAGCCTTCCGGTCGCAAAAGTAGTCTGCGGAAACGTAACCACTGACAATGAAAGGGTTTCTGACAGTTTGCATGACATTCAAATGTTATTTGACTTTATATTATTGCAAATATAATAATTTAATTCTAAATAATCAATAAGCCGATTTCACGGCACAAAAAGCGGATGGAACAGCTCGACCGGCAGATACAACTCGCGCTCAACCCCGTAGGTAGCGACCGTGACGGCGAAGAGGCCGGAGAGCAGCAGGAACAGCAGC
>ENA-OZGK01000169-OZGK01000169.1-human-gut-metagenome-genome-assembly--contig:-NODE-169-length-17522-cov-5.151199_pt1 | contig 17522 bp, 12 predicted proteins | sample MGYA00244657_ERZ653660 | MGnify/ENA primary metagenome ERZ653660 (study PRJEB26926, sample SAMN06165211) | human gut metagenome | biome: ENVO:00009003; feature: ENVO:2100002; material: ENVO:00002003... | reverse complement strand
AGCCTCGGTCTCGTGGGCTCGGAGATGTGTATAAGAGACAGCTTATAGAACTAGCGGAAAGCCGTTTTACAAAAGATTTTGAAAGCCTCTACACTAATAGGAATCCGCAGGACCGTTTTGGAATACAGTTTTGAAAATTTCACAATTTTAGACAAAAAGAAAAACGGCAAAGCGGATAAAATCCACTTTACCGTTTTAGAAGATATTCTATTACGCTGCGATTGCGTTGGCGTTGACCTGTTCAATGGTCTTGCGAATACCAAGCCATACACTCAAATCTGTAAAGACCTCTACGATGCTTCCCTGGTCTGTAAAAGGTGGTTCCTGCAAAACAGAGAGGTCCTTCATCGTGCCATTGTGTACGATGTACTCGACAATCTGGTTGACAAAGTAAATCTGTCGGCTGTCGAGGTTAGCACCATCCAGATATTGCGAAAATGCAGCTTTCGCCGCAGCCATATCAAGACCAACGATTTCCCGCACGAACTCGCCCAGAGGTTTTGTGCCATATTCGGCTTCATAGTCCTCTTTTGTGCCAACCTCACTCCAAAGAATTTTTTCGAGTTCTTTGACATCTTCGGCAGTGAGCGGGATGTTGCCTTTCAGTTTGGCAATAGCTGAATTATCCTGATGCTGCCGTACATAATACTCAGCTTTTGCCTTGTAATTTTTCAGATCATCGTTTTCCAGCTCGGCCTCCTTCCATTCTGTCGAAAGAATTTCGTCAGAGAAATCTGTGGTGTACCGTACCCGCTCGATGGGGATGTACTTGATCAGGTCACGCAACTCTTTTCGGATGTGCTCAAACTCGTTCACATCGGCAGTTTTGATATAGTCGGTCTGGATAATTTTTTCGAGCAACGCGCGTTTTTGATCAATCTCTGGAATATTGGACACGCTCGCAACCGCTTTCGCTTTTTTCAGCAACTCACTGCGGCCACGATTATACGGCTTCCCGGCAAGATATGCCAACTCGATGCCATACAGCAATGCATCAAAACGCAATGCTTTCGGGTCATCCGGCTCCGGTTCAATCAAGGGCGCAAGTTCCTCCCGGGCAATCAAGGTGTCTGCATACGTTAGAGCATTGTAACTGTTCTTGTCTGCGTACAACTCGACATACTTCAAATGCTGTTTGACTGCAAAGTTGTCACGGTTCAGCTTTTGCACCTGACTGACCATGTGCTCCACCAGTGAAGTACGGAACGCTTTCAGTTCTTCCGTTTGGAACTGCATATCCTGCAATTTATACGCAATTTCAAACTGCAGGCCGAAAATCGCGCCCTGAACGGCAATCATATTCGGGGTGGCATTTCCTTTGTTCATGCGGAAAAATTCAAAATTTCCGCAGAAGTCAAAAATGTAAAACTTCTTCTTGTCCTCACCATCCAGAAGCCCCGGACACAGGCGGGTTCCGCGACCGATCATCTGCCAGAATTTTGCCTTGCTCAGAACCTTTTTGAAAAAGACCAGATTCAGAACCTCCGGCACATCGATGCCGGTGTCCAGCATATCCACCGAGATGGCAATCTGCGGCAATTTCTTCGGGTCAGAAAATTCGTCAATGGCACTCTGCGCATAACTAAGTTGATTGTCAATTACCCGCGCATAGTTTTCGTGCCCTTTAATAAGATGAGAATACTCGTCATTGAACACCTCGAGGATCTTTTCTGCGTGGTCGTGGCTCTTGGCAAAAATAATCGTCTTACCAATTTTGCTGCCGTAGTCGATTTTCAAGGCGTTCTGCATAACGACATTCAAGACCTGCCGAATGGTGTCCTTGTTGAACAGCCAGCTGTTCAGAGCAGATGCATCAATGCTGGCCGGCAGGTTGCCGTTTTCATCCTCAAAGGTGTTTTCGTAGGCTTCCCGTTCTTCGTCCGAAAGTTCATCGTAGGTGATGCCTTTCTTCATGAACTTTACTTCGCTCTCCACCGAGAGGAAGTCAACCAGAAAGCCATCCCTGACGGCCTGCGCCAGCTCATAGCCATAGGTGGGCACACCGTTTTCGAGGTCAAAGATCTCGTAGGTGTTTTTGTCGATCTCATCCTTGGGCGTGGCAGTCAGGCCAACCAGCGGTGCATCGAAATAATGGAAGATGTCGCGGTATTTATTGTAGATGGAACGGTGTGCTTCATCGCAGATAATTAAATCGAAATGACCACAGGTGAACAACTTGCCCTCTGCATCGTGAACGGAATCAATGCAGTTCATCATGGTCTGATAGGTTGAGAACACGCAGTGTGCCGTAAAGTTGTCTTTGTCCTCGCAGAGGTTCGTCACGGAAAGCTCCGGCAGGAGGTTGACAAAGCTGCGCTTTGCCTGCGTCACAAGGCTGTTGCGGTCGGCCAAAAACAGCACGTTTTTGACCCAGCCATGCTGCAATAATACATCCACCAGTGCAATGACGGTACGGGTCTTGCCGGAGCCGGTTGCCATGACGAGCAGGGCTTTCCGGCGGTTCTTGCGGCCAAAACTGTCGCAGACAGCCTTGATGGCACCCTCCTGATAGTACCGTCCGGCAATGTTTTTGTTTACATCCACATTGGCAAGGCTGGTGCGCATTGCTTGCAGATTGAACCATTTTTCAAGGTCGCGCTTGGAGTAAATGGAAGCGACCTTGCGCTCGGGATAGATATTGTCCACGATTCGGGTATCGAAACCGTTGGTCAGGAATACCACCGGGCGGCGGCCAAACTGCTTTTCGAGAATATCTGCATACAGCTTTGCCTGCTGACGGCCTACTGCAACATCCTTACAGGTGCGCTTTGCTTCGATCACAGCCAGCGCACGGCCATCATCGCCGTACAGGACATAATCTGCATAGCCAATGCCGCTCTTGTTGGGCATCCCGGGCAGAGGGACCTCGTTGACCCAGTTTTTGCCCTCGACCCACCCGGCATCAGTGAGCATGGAGTCAATATACAGTTTTCGGGTCTTGTACTCCGAAAGTTCCAACGGCTTGGGTACATAGGTGGGCTGCTGCGTTTCGCGGCGGGCGGTCAGCTGCGCCTTGAGCTCAGCGTTTTCTTTGATAAGTGCATCCAAATCCACATCCGGCAGGGCGGGCTGTGCAACGGGTGCAGCAGGCTGTTGTGTGAGCAGGGAAGCGTCAAATTTCTTTTCCTGATAGCTTGTTCCATAGCAGTACGCTACGAAATCAAGGAACAGAAACAGGTTTTCGAGGCAAAGTTCCGCCTGTTCCCGTCTGATGCTGCGGCTTCCGTGGGCGGCATCATTGCCGCGCTTGCGAATAAAATCCATCCGCCGCCACAAATCATCGTCTACAATGTCATGAAATTCTTCTGTGCTCATTAGGCTGATGAGCTTATCATCCCACGGCTTGACGAGGGAGCTGTCCACCGAATACATCCATTTGACTGCAAATTCCATGGCACGGCGACAGTCCAGCACAGCGGTGGCCGCATCAATGGGCAGAATCCTCTCCGCAGCGATCGCGGCATCCGCAAAGCCGGAAAATTGCGGGTCATCCTTCAGAAAGTCAAAGTTGGTCAATTCTCACACCTCCCGGCTTCTATTTTGAACGATTTTCAGCCAAAATGCAAGCGTTTTGCGCAAAAAGTTCTGCGAACAATTTTGATTTGTCTACCTCGGCTACAAAGTCGGCAAACTGGTTTTGGAGGGGCAGAGGGGGTAACGGCATGGAAAAACCGGCTATCTCTTTACGATTGACCTTTGGCAGATTGGTTCTTGCGCTAAACTGCAAAATATAGTCTAAAAAGTAGTTGGAGCGCATAGCCAATGCCAAAAAAACTCGATTACAGTTTTTCGGGTTTGGAAGTATTGGATATGCATCCGCTGAACAGAGTCCTTCAAAATCAGGCAGTGCAACTTTGTTAAGGTTTGGACGGATTTTACTGTAAATAATGTGCTGCGGAGTGAAAAAATACTTTCCACTGACAACGCCATCTTCTTTTACCGTACGATAACCTTTTAATGTTCCTGTTTCTTTTTCGATACTGTCAATTCCGATGTGTGGATAATCAGCGTATTTTTCATAGTCGGTGGTCATATTTCCATCAATTTGGGCGAACTCATCAAATTTGACGATAGACCATCCTTTGGAGTTGCTTTTGAAATCTCCAAACATCTCCACAAATCGAGCTTTGATAAGTTCATCTAGCTTGGCAAGTTGCTGCTGACGGGAGTACAGAACGGACGTGGTTTGTTTCATTGTTTTGAGAATTTTAGACTGTGTATCTCTATCTGGAAGTGGAATATCCATCGAAAGAAAATCGGCATCGGACATATGCCCACGGCGATTTACGGTGCCTGTAAGTTTGGAACGATAAAATTCAATACTTTTCGGTGAACGCAATACCATTTCGAGATATTTAGGAATAACGAGTCCATCATTTACATCCCATACACCGTATGCAGGGCTAACAATCCCGTTGTCCACAATGTCTTGGATGCCAAAATTTCCCTCATCGATATGAATCCCCTGCACAAGTTTTCCACGAGGGATAATTTTATAGTCCGATGTATCAGCAGATGCAATTCTTTTTTTGAATTTTTCGCTTTGCATTATGATGCCATCTTGTTTGGTAATTGACAAAACAGGATAACTATGTTCGCCGCATCTGGCAACTTTAGTCTTTTTAATCAGAAGTCCCAGCTTAACTGTTTCCATCAGGTCTTTCTCCCACAAATTAGAATTGTTTCATTTCAAAAGTTCTTCCAAAGCGTCCATCTCTGCGTCGATCTTCTTTTGCAAATCACGCAGCTGTGCCATAATTTCCTGTGTGGAAGGATACTCCACCGGCACATACTCGGTCTTTTTATACTTGTTGATGGACAAATCATAGTCGTTGCCCGCGATCTCGTCTTTCGGAACAAAGAAGCTCTGTTCCGTGCGCTCACGGGTGGCCTCAGCCTCCCGGTTGTGGAACCGGGTGATAATATCGGGGATGTCGTTTTCCGTGGTCGGGCTGCGCTTATCGTCCAGCGAGAAGCCGTCGGCCTTCATATCGTAGAACCAGACATTATCCGTACCGCCGTGGCCGGTCTTGGTGAAAATCAGGATGGCGGTGGAAACGCCTGCATAGGGCTTGAACACGCCGGAGGGCATGGAGATCACGGCTTCCAAACGGTTATTCTCGATGATCTCCCTGCGGATCGCCTTGTGTGCAGTGGAAGAGCCGAACAGAACGCCATCCGGGACGATGCAGGCGCAGCGTCCGCCGACTTTCAGCATCCGCAGGAACAGGGCGAGGAACAGCAGCTCAGTCTTTTTGGTCTTGCAGAGCTTGAGCAGGTCGGTGGAAACAATGTCGTAGTCCAGACTGCCCTTGAATGGGGGATTTGCCAGAATCAGGCTGTATCTGTCCTTGTCGGGGTTCTGGTCGCTCAGGCTGTCGCGGTACTCGATGAACGGGTTGTCCACGCCGTGGGTCATCATGTTCATAGCGCCGATGCGCAGCATGGTGCGGTCCATATCGAAGCCGTGGAACATGTGGTTCATGTAGTGGTCTTTGTTTTTGCGGTCAAAGAACACTTCCTGCTTGCGGTTTTCACGCAGATATTCGCCAGCGGCCACAAGGAAGCCCGCCGTGCCGCAGGCCGGGTCGCAAATCACATCATCAGCGCGGGGCTGCATCAGGTCAACCATCATGCGGATGATGTGGCGTGGGGTGCGGAACTGACCGTTGACACCCGCCGTTGCCAGCTTGGAAAGCAGGTATTCGTAGATGTCGCCGCGAATGTCGGTGTTGGAAAGCTGTGCCGCCTGCTCATACATTCCGTCCATGGCAGTCACGATTTTATCCAGCATCAGCGGCGTGGGCACTTTGAAAATGGCATCACCCATGTACTTGGCGTAGGCACTGTCCTTGTCGCCGTGCAAATTCTTGATGAAGGGGAACACCATCTCCTGCATGGTGGAGTACATTTTGCCTGCCGGGAAATCGTGGAAAACGCTCCACTTGAGCTGTGCTCCATCCACAGTGCGCTCCCCGATCTGTACCTCGCCCGCAAAGATGCTCTTGTAGGGCAGACCCAGCATAGCGGCTTCTTTGGCGTGGGTGTTGTCGCTTTCATCGAGGTCGTGAATGAACATCAAATAGGTCATCTGCTCGATCACATCCAAGGGATTCGTCAGGCCGCCCGTCCAGAAAATCTCCCACAGGCTGTCAATTTTGCTTTTCAGTTCTCCGGTTACCATGTATGTTCCTCCTGCGTGTCGAGAAAATAAGCCCGACAAACAATAATTTGTTATACTGTTATTATACCGTTTCTTCGGGATCGGTTCAATCTGCAAAAGGGGGAAGCCCGGAGTTTTCTACATTGTATGAATTTGATGTTGAAAATTCGATATTTCGTCCTATTGACGGTTTTGTGCAGAACAGCTATAATATAATTGAAATTATCATAATTCAAATTATATTAAGCAAGAGGTGAACGGTATGGACTTCATCGGCAGAACATCCGAACTGGCAACGCTGAATGCAGAATTAGAGCGTGGCAGCGGTTTTGTGGTGATTTACGGCAGGCGGCGTGTTGGAAAAACGACGCTGATCAAAGAGTTTATCAAGGATAAACGTGCGTTTTACTTTCTGGCAACCACAGAAAGTGAAGCCCAGAGCATGAAGCGGTTTGCCGGGGTGCTTTCCCGTACCACGAAGAATCCCATGCTCAGCAAGGTCACATTCACCGACTGGCTGGATTTATTCCAAGTGGTAGCAGACGACCACCCGGACGAGAAAAAGGTGCTTGTCATTGATGAATTTCCGTATCTGGTCAAGACGAACCCGGATTTCCCGTCCATCTTGCAAAACGCATGGGATGAAGTGCTGAAAGACCATAACGTGATGCTGGTTCTCTGCGGTTCCCTCATCAGCATGATGAAAAAACACGCACTTGCCTACGACAGTCCGCTCTATGGCCGTAGAACGGCACAGATTCGGCTGATGCCGCTGCAATTTACGGATGTGTATGCGGCGCAGAACCTGTCGTTTGAGCAGGCTGTGGAGCAGTATGCCATCACGGGCGGCGTACCGAAATATATGGAGTTTTTCCAGACGGACGAGCCGCTGGTGGAGCAGATTCGGCGTGTGGTACTGTCGAAAAATGGCTTTTTGTATGAAGAACCGGATTTCTTGCTCAACGAGGAAGTGCAGACGCCTATCAACTATTTCTCCGTGCTAAAAGCGATTTCGGACGGCAACCACAAGCTGAGCAAGATCGGTATGACGATGGAGCAGGACACGTCAGCTATTACGCCGTACCTGAAAACACTGATCGACCTTGGTTTTGTTATCAAGAACGTTCCCATCACCGAAAAGAATCCAGAGCGTTCCCGGAAAAGCCTGTATTATGTTTCGGACAACTTCATCCGCTTCTGGTTCCGCTATGTGTACCCATTCAAGGGGGAGTTGGAACTGGATAACCAGCAGATCGTGCTGGACGAGATGGGCAAAGACTTTAAGCAAAAGTTCGTGGCTTTCGCTTATGAGAGCATCTGCCGGAACATCTTTGCAGAGCTGTGCCGAAAGGGGCAGATTGACTTTGAACCTTCACGCATTGGCTCTTACTGGTGTAACGACAACGAGGGAGACACAGAGATCGATGTTGCAGCTGTGGACAACCAGCACAAACGGCTGTTCCTCGGTGAGTGTAAGTACCATGCGAAACCTGTGGATGTGGCGGTCTACTCTGCCTTGCAAGAAAAGGGGCAGTCCAAAGAACTTACAGCGGCCTTTAAGGGCTACGAAATTGTGTACGGACTGTTCTCCAAGAGCGGCTTTACAGATCGACTGGTGGAAATGGCAGCGGAGAACTCCAACCTGATTCTGATTCAGGAAGATGCAGTTTACAGGAAGTAATATAATCCAAATTATCATAAGTTTAATTATATTATTGCGGGATTTTCTGTGCGCTATGTTTAGCGACCTTGAGCCAAAATGTAGCATCCTTTGGGCAAGATTTAGAAACTACGCCTTAAAAAGTAGCAATCTCTGAAAAAGTTTAGCGAGGAGGCATATCCTGTGGAGGGCGGAAACTCGCTATACTCTTGTAAAAAGTATCGACTTTGACGAAGAAAGTATCGAGTTCGATATATTACGCTTCAAGAAAGTATCGACTTTCGATTGAGCATATCATCGTGTATGGCGTTTTTTCCTTGCAATGCCACATCAACGGTGTATAATACTTTTAGAGGATAGCGGCGTTGACCAGCTATCGGGTGGCATTGAAGCAATAGACTGGTTCGGCATCAGCCTGTTGTAGAGCCAAACCGTGGGTTTAGCGAAAACCACAAGCCGAATAGATTCACTCGAATCGAACAAAAACGCAAAATGTCCGCTCACTGTGGAGATTCAACTCCATCGGTGGGCGGGCATTCTTTTGTTACTTGGTGGTGAACTGAATGCCAACAGTATAAAAAGGACATCTACAACACCGCAGTGCTGTCCGATGCCCCTTGTGACTGATTTTATCGTTGTCCGCCAACCTCAGACTCCTATGTCCTGCATCGCTTTCGGATTTTATCGCTGCCTGCCAGCCTCAAGCCCTTACGTCTTGTATCAGATCGGATTTTAGGTGTCAGCCACACCAGCGGAATGACGTCCACTTTCCATTTAAGATTATATTCAATTTACATCCAAATAGCAATGTTTCATATAGAAGTTTAGCAAGGCGGGCATATCCAATGATATATGGAAAGTGTGGAAAGTAATGCGGAAAGTGCGGAAACCTGCCATAGAAAAGTGGCAACTTCATCTCAAAAATGGCAACCTCTATGCTAAAAGTGGCAAGTTCCCTGAAAAAGTGGCAACATTAAAATAAAATGCAGCAAGAGGCATATAAGAACCACCATTGTATAGAACCGCCCACTAATCCGAGTTCTCCTTAGACGAGTGGGTTGTTTCGCTTTTGAATCTCTGATTGGTTACTTAAGATACCCTCAAGTTCTAGGTCAGAATGTTTTCTTGGGGTCATACTGTGGAGCATGCCATTAACGAATTTACAATAACATAGTGAACAAATCTGAATAATTCACTTGAAAATAGTAAACAATTCCGGTATAATAGAAATAGGTATACCCAGATTGGCAACGCATACAAAGGACTGTTTTGACATATGAAAGAAACGGTTAAAGTTGAATTATTGAAAGATCCCGAGTGCTTGATGGGATTTTCATGTGGAGAGCCGTCAATTGATGAGTTGATCAAGAAAGCATACTACGAAACACTTCTTGAAAAAGGATATACGTATGTTGCTATTTTGAATAATCGCGTGATTGCGGTATACCAAATCGCATTTATTACACTATCGGCAGAAGAAATCAGTGAAGACACGAATGACCACAACTGGTCTGGAAATTCCGAGTTAAGGTATGGATGTCTCTTAATTCATTATCTTGCGGTAGAAAAAACGTGTCAACACAGAAAAATCGGAAGTACGATACTGAATGGTATACTAAAAGAGATTTCTCTGCTTGGACGAAAGTGGCCTGTTCGTTTTATAATTATTGATGCGGTAAATGATTTAGTATCGTGGTACAAAAGTTTTGGCTTTGAACCGATTCGCCAAATGGCAGTTGAAAATGCTGGTTTTACAACGCGAATGTATTATGACTGTTATCACCATGATCGGGCCGAATTGGAACGGTATGAAGAGGCCTGTATCAATGATCTTATATAAAAATGAAACGAAGGAGGGCAGTTTATGCGTTATGTGAATGAAGATATCGTTTTGCGAGGCGATGAAGCAAAGCAGTTTGTGTATAATCTGCATCATCCCAATGTTGCTAAAATAGTGGAAGAGAATAGACGACGGGATAAGGCACTTGATGAAGTGAACTATCAGGAAACAGATGATGGTTTTACGTTTGAACTGGAACCTTTGGATTGGGCCAATAGTATAGAAACCATCCAGAAGTTTATAAGCACAATCGAGGTCTGCAATCTGCATTCTTTTCGATCTCAAATGAACTTTATTTGTTTGGACACGAGTGATTCGTTTGAGCAACAAAGTTTAACTGCAGTAGATTCTTTCTCGGCGACAGTTTCATCTGTAGAATCTGCCGTCAGCCGAGATGACGAAATGCTGCTGGCTGGTTAAAGAAAGTGGTGCAAAGATGGATTTGAACAGTAAGAAAAGTGGTTTCAGATTTTCTAATCCAGAGTTGGTGCACTTAGAATATGAAACGAATCAGTCTTTTTGTGAAGAACCTGAAATTCAATTGCGTATAAATCTGAGCACGGACGTAAAGCCTTATGAAGGAAAATCAAAGGCTGAAGTGATCTTAACTATAACTTTAGGTGGAAAGACAGAAAAAGATCCATTTTATCTCGAAGCATCGGAACAAGCAACGTTTGATTGGTCCGGAAGTCAATTCAGTGATGAAGCGCTTGAAAGTCTTCTGAGTAAAAATGCCCCTTCACTGTTGTTGAGTTATTTAAGACCTATCGTTGCAAGTTCAACAAATTGGTCTCGATATGGAAGTTATAACATTCCTTTTATCGATTTTACGAAGGCTGTAAAAGAATCTGATTAACCTAGGCTTGAGGAAACAGTTCTATTAGATGATGGGGCTGTTTTCTTTTTGCCTATACAAGCTATTACACAAAATGCCCACTCTCCTGAGAACTCCTCAGACGAGTGGGCATTCTTCTTTCCGTGTATCAAATTTACCTTTGTGGTCACTCAAATCGCCACCAAGTCATGGATTAAAATCATCATTTTTTATTTATCCCAGAGTAAGTGCACGGTTTCTGCACTGTTTTTGCACGGTTTCAAGGGATGCAATGGGTACTCTGACTTGCAAAATACGACAAAGGGTGCAGAAATTACAATGTGAAAAATTACGATGCTTTGCATAAAAATGGTGCAAACTCGAAAGTTTCAAAATCAGAGTACCCAGCCCGAGGGGCTCTTTTAATCAGAGGGCCAGGGATTCGAGTTCCCTCGAGCGCACCAAAATCCCACGAAGAATCGTAAGATTCCTCGTGGGATTTTCTTTTTGTACGCCGTTTGCACGGTCTCTGCACGGTTTTTGCACGGTCCGCATTTTTCGTGTCAGATAGAGTAAGTCTGTGAATTACTCTGCAATTCGTGCTATTTTTTGCAATTCAGGTCAGCAGAGCAAGGCGAAGCTGCGCTTTTATAGAGGGGTCTGCGTCCTTCAGAAGCTCCAGCAGTGCCGACACGGAGATGGTCGGTTCTGCTTCAACCGGGGCAGCCTGCACAGGTGTTGTTCCCGACTTGTAGAAGCCTTTCTCGAACTTTTTACCCAGCTTTTTGCGGGAATCCTGCTGGATGTGCGCATAGGTGTTGACCAGCAGATTGGCACTGGCGTGGCCCGTTGTGCCTTGCACCGCTTTCACATCGCCGCCGGAGATCATCAGCTGGTAGGTGGCACTGGAATGCCGCAGGCCGTGAAACACGATGCGAGTGAACTCCGGGTGCTCGTCCTGCCACTTGATGAACTTCTTGCGGATGAGGATCGGCTCTACCGCCAGACCGTTGGGCAGACGCAGGAGCATTCCGCTGTTGCGATAGCGTTCCGGCTCAACGGCTTCGTCCATTTCCAAACGCTTTAGCCAGTGTTTCAGTTCTTCTTTCAACACTGTCGTCATGAAGATGGTTCGGTTGGAAGATGCTGTTTTAGTCTTTTTGAGCACCAGCGTTGTGGTGCTGCCCTCGCGCTTATCCTCAAACTCCTGCAAGATGCAGCCCTTGCCCGTTTTTGCCAGCGATGCCTTTTGGACACGCTGCATACACTTGTTGATGCGGAATGTGCCGGTGCCGTCTGCTCCCTCAAAATCAAGGTCTTCCGGGGTCAGACCAGCGACTTCGCCCTCACGCAGTGCACCCACCAGCGTAAGATTGACTGCCAGATGCAGAATCGGGTCCTCCATGCTGGCAAGTGCGGCCCACATCTCGTCCGCGTCCCAGATGGCGCGCTCCTGAATCGATTTCTTGGGGCTGTCCACCGGAACGGGGCTTTTGATGAGGATGCCCCACTCCACCGCATACTGGAACGCTGTCCGCAGCAGGCGGTGCACCTCGTGGATGGTTGTTCCAGAGAGAAGCCGCTGCTGCTGTTTTTCCGAAAGCACCTGCTTTTTGCCCTCAAGATATTGGCCACAAGGCGTTTTGCTGAGGGTAGAATACAGGTCTTCCAGATGGTAAGGCTTGAGCTTTTGCATCTGCATATCGCCGATGTACGGAATAATGAGGTTCTGGACCGTTCCCAGATTGGATTGATAGGTCTGCGGTGCCCACTTGTGCTTGTTGCACTGTTTGGGAAGCCACTCCATCAAAAACTCTTTGACGGTGATGGTGGACGGAATCAGAAACGTTCCGTTTGCCAGTTCATGTTCGATTTGTTTTTTGCGGTTTATTGCCTCCTCTTTCGTGGAAAAACTTTCCCATTTGTTGCAGTTTTTACCCTGCTCGTCTTGGTAAGTATAGCGGACGCCATAGGAGCTGCCGCGTTTCGTAATATATGCCATACGTTATCTCCTTTTTCAAGCTGCCCGGAGCCACGCATCGAAGCCGCCTTTCGGGATGCGGATGCTTCCGCCGACCCGCAGGACACGGAATTCGGTGGTGCTGTTGCACAGGTTGTAAGCAGAGCGCAGGCTGATGGACAGCATCTGCGCAATTTCCTCCACCGTGTACACCAGTGTTGTGGCTTTCAGGCTGTCAGTCGGAGACTTGACGGCATTGGTTTGAGTGACCACTTCCATTGTATCGTTATTCGGAATGGTCTGCAAGATATTTTTCGTATAATCCAAGGATTTCACAGTTTCGGTCGCAACAGGCCGAGATTTGTTCATAGGCAAAACCTCCATGTTTTATTTTTGATATAAATTCAAAATCACCTGCTCACTCTGCTCATCCTGCGCCTATTGCACACTGTGAGCAGGCTGAGCAGGGCTTTTTCAAGTTGATTCTATTTTTTAATCCCACGGACTGGGAACATCAACGGGTAAAAACAGGTCAACGTCTACATTGTGAAAGCCCCGATTTGTGCCAATGCACTTATCATCATAGACGATGCCCAGACTTTTTTGATTATCTTTCAGGTGATGGATAAAGGTAGAAGCCGCCAGTGGCTTTTCCAGATTGTCCAGACACCAGCGTTCATAGACCTTATAGAAATCGGTAGACTTGCACTTGGTCCCCTGCCGAATTTCAAAGTAACCCTCGGATTTGAGAAAGCCCAGGATATTATTGCCCTGCTCCATTGCTTCTTTCAGATTTGCCGCAGTGCGTTCGCTGATGGTAAACTGATAGTTGTTCCGAATCAGCCGATGCAGCCCCTCCAATGCCCAAAGCAGGATACCCTCTTTTTCACCCCGCATCTTGTCAATGAGGAAAGGATCATCCACCCGGCCAACAGGTTTTTCCTTAGTGGTGAGCAACAGCTGGCGGCGATAGAAACCGTTGGACTTGTCATAGAGCGCGTGTAAACTGCCGTTTCCGAAGCAGGCAAACCGAACATACAGCGTACCCTGCACACTCTGCTGTCCTTTGCGCTCAATGTCGATTTTATCTTCCAGTGTAACAAGGGTCTTGATGTTGTTGGTCTGCGGCAGGGCCTCAGTTTTCATGTCATCGTCCACCAAAAGCAGCTTGTACTCCAAGTCTGCACGGGCAAAACGATTGGTTTCCACTTTTTGCAGACTGCCTGTGTACATACTGCTGCCGAACAATTCTCGCAGGATCAGCCCGATTCTGGATTTTCCCTCACCGCCCTTGCCGACCATCAGCAGCATTTTCTGCGCTTTGGTAACAGGCAGCAGGCAATAGCCAATGTATTCTTGTAAGGCCGGAATATCTTCTTCGTATAGCAGTTCGTTCAAGAATTGCAGCCAGCGTGTCGGTGCTGGTGCTTCTGGCACATAGGAGATGGGCAGTCGGTTCATGCAGTATTCTTTTTCAGGGGTAAAGTGACCGTCCACAAAGTATGTGCCGTTTCGGACATGGATGCGGTCTGTCTGAATCTCCGGTGGTTCGGATGCACAGGCCAACTTAATCGCCTGCACAATATGTTCAATCCGCCGTGCTACGCTGGTGGTAGCGTAATAGCGGACTTGCTCATAGATTTCCTTCTTCAGTGGAGCTTCATCCTCTACCATGCCATCCACCGTGAACAGTCTGCCTTGAAAGCAGCGCATGGGGTGCAGGCTCAAAAAGTAGTCTGCAAACAATGGTTCAATGATTTTCCCGTTGTCACCCACCCAGTTTCGGGCGGGTGCACTATGCTGCATCTTCGGTTTCCTTGCATCGTTCGATTGCTTTTCCAAGGGCGGTCACTTCCTTTCCGTTCAATAGTTGTTGCTTTTCATTTGGACTTTCCTGCAAAAGAATATCCAGCAGATATTGCACACGGTCTGCATAGTGTAGACTTGCTACAAAACAAGGATGCAGGGATGCTTCTGGATTTTTGGGTGCATAGGCCATGCGCCAATTTACTAGCAGAGAACGATAGCTGCACAAGATTTTGTAAAGTTGTTCTTTCGGGCTTAGTGGCTTTTCCACGGGTTTGCAGAGGAATCGTGGAGAATTGCCTGTTGCAGAAAGCCCAAAATCTGTAGCCAGCTTTTCAGCCGCTTGTAGCAGGGACAGTTGAAACAGTTTTGCGGTGAAGTCTATCACATCACCATCCGCTCCACAGCCAAAGCAGTGAAACCGAGAGTCCACTTTCATGCTGGGATTACGGTCTGCATGGAATGGACAGCAAATCATGCTGCTGCGGTTTGGACGAAAACCATAGGCTTCTGCGGCTTGTCGGGCGGTAATATTCAGCTTTACGACTTCAAATAAATTGTTGTTCTTGAAGATTTTCCTCCTTTACAGTTCCATGCCATGACTGCGCTTCTTCGGTTTGGTGCATGTCTGCTCACGCTGATTGATTTCTTCCTGCCTCTGATGCAGCTTTTGTAGAACAGACGGACGAGTATTTTCTTTGATTTGCTCGATGGCAGGCTTTTTGATTTCCGGCTTTATAAGGACAGTTTTCAATCTTGCGGTAATCCTGTTTACTGCTGCAATAATATTTTTCCGCAGCGTTGTGATTTGATATGTGGTGTAGTCCAATGTTTCCTTGCTTGCCGTTCGCCCCGGCTCTTTCAGCCAGTCCAAATATATATCGACCTGTTCTGTGCTTGCTTTCAAAGCATCGTTCACAGCGTTTTCTGAAACAACAGCCACAGCTTTGTCGTAGGCAACCGCAGAAATCTCATCCAACAAGTTCTCGGTATCTTCAATCTTCTGAGAAAGTTCACTTAACTGTTTTTCCTGCTTTTGAATTTTTTTATCGTTGCTCAGAAGTGTTAGGGACTGATAGGTTGTACGGCGAACCTGCTGATGCTGTGCTTTCTCATTCTCTTGTTTCAAATTTTCAAGCTGAGCGGTCTGTTCCTGTACGGCTTTTTCCTGTTGAGCAAGTTGTTCTTTTTGCTTTGCCATGATATAGTCCCGCTTTTCCAGATAAGCCCGTCCGCCGTATTCCGGCACTTCGTCCAGTTCCAAGCCGTGGCGTTTGGCAATCTCGAATAGCATCGTGCGGCAGGCTGCATCGAATGTGATCTTGCGGTTGTTATAACGGCCAAGGGGCTTGTCCGGCTTTGGTAGTTCAAAGCCAAGTGCTTCCAACGCCTTTTCTTGCTGGGGCGCGATTTCGCCGTATTTGTTCTCGCAATCGAACACATGCCGTTCGTGGATGTGCGGCGTTCCCTCATCCAGATGTAACGCCCAATCCAGAATGTGAACGTGCTTGCCAAAACGCTCATGGAACTCGTCCATAAATTCTGTGGCGATTTGAAAAAGCTCTTTCGGGGAAGCGTGGCTTTCCAATGTTCCAAGCTGATAAATGCTTTCTTCGGGACAGGTTTTCTTGCTGGTAAGCAAATCTTCGGTGGAGCGGTTTCGTTCTGTGTGCCGGATTTTGGCGTTGCGCTCATTCTGTCTTTCGGTGAAGTTGGTGTAATGGAGTTTGTAGTAGAGCTTTTCGACTTCTTCAAAGGTGTCAGCCAGACTATCCACATCTTTGGGCTGCAAGGCAGAACGGATGCCGTTGTAGCAATCCCAATAGATGTTTTGCTGGACACGTTCCGGGTCGATATGCTCGCTGTTGGTAATTTCAAAACTGCGGTCATTGTGCTTTGGGTTATAAGTGCCGTGCTTTCCGGCGCGGCCATTGTGTCGGGTCAGTTTCAGCGACCATCTCTCCTTTCTGGGGGTACGCAGAGGACGCCGTGCGCGGGATAGGGGCAACGCGGTGCAGCGGAGCTGCAAATCTGCCGCCTGCTATGCGCCAGATAATACCCAGTAGGATATGACGCAGGGCATCACATCCACTGGGCAAGGCTGCCGCCCTTGACCCGCGCAAAGATCTGCGATCTCTGCACTCTTGCGCTGAACAACCTGACAGACAAGACTTGTGAAGTCCTCTCTGCCAGCTTGCCCGGTTCTTCTTCGGTGTCGGTCTGCCCGCAATCTGTTCCTGCCCGATTTCCTCCGGCGTACGGCTTCTTCTTGGTGCGCTCTTGTCGTGGCGGCACTTCTCCGAAAAAGCATAGTAGCTTGCAGCCGATCATGTTGTTGTCAAGGTACAGTGTGGTTTTGTAAGAAGTTGAGGGCTTTCAAAAATGCGAGTAAGACTGCTTTTGAAAGTAGTTCCCACACCTTATACAAACTTAAAGGGGTGTTTTTAAACGGGGGCTTATGAAAATTCTGAAAATTTTCACTTTTTCAAACAACCTCCTATACCTATAACATTCTAAAATGGGTGTTTGGCATACAGATTTTCAAATTTTGTTGAACTGCCTAATTTTAGAATATAGATTTTGTTCATTTTCCACTTATAGAACCAGCGGAAAGCTGTTCTACAAAAGATTTTGAAGGCCCCTACACTAATAGGAATCCGCAGAGCTGTTTTGGAATACAGTTTTGGAAATTTCACAAATTTGGAGCAAAAGGAAAACGGCAAAGTTCGCAATGAAACTTTGCCGCTCTTGGGTGAGACTGTATTATTGTATTAACTGATACTGAAAAAATTCGAAGAGTTCTTTATTACTGTGATAGTAATCGGAAGCTGCACGCGTTAATTTTCCGCAAAGGCTATAAAGGTCCACCTTCATTCCACAATCCGAACGAGCACCATCGTAGTTTAACGCGAACTCAGATGAAGTTATGTGTTCATCCTTGTTAATCACGAGAATAAAGTAATCCATCATGCAACGCTTTTCTGTGATTCTGTTATTGTCGATATTGGGAGTTCCTTGATATATCCAAAACAATATTGATTTCTCGGCGTTCGCTGGGGTACAAGTCGCGCAGGATGGCGGATAGCTTTGCACGACTTTCCAAGCACTGTGGATATTTTATTAGGATAATATTTAAATTCATAGATTTTTTAGTCTGCTTTATTAATCCGCTGCCAATTCCTTAGTCAGAAAATTTGGAATTTCATCCATTTCTATTGGAATATAAGAATGAAAAATCAAATCTTCAATTGTAATCTGTCCCCAATTGGGTCGTCCATC
>ENA-OZGK01000143-OZGK01000143.1-human-gut-metagenome-genome-assembly--contig:-NODE-143-length-19263-cov-12.284673_pt1 | contig 19263 bp, 16 predicted proteins | sample MGYA00244657_ERZ653660 | MGnify/ENA primary metagenome ERZ653660 (study PRJEB26926, sample SAMN06165211) | human gut metagenome | biome: ENVO:00009003; feature: ENVO:2100002; material: ENVO:00002003... | reverse complement strand
GATGAAAATACAGGAGTTAAGGACGCAGGGAAAGCTGAAAGAAAGCCAGTAGCACAGAAAAAGGCAATGCCAAGAAAAGAAACCGTCAATCCATGAACGCTTAGAAATCAATAAGAGAATTATCCAGGAAAAGCAGGGAAAAGATAAGCCGGAGAGAGGAGCTGATTTGGGTGTAAGGACAGTGTAGAATAAGTATAACGAGTCGGAGGTCATGAAGATTATTGTGACCTTCGGCTTTTTGTAAATTGTTAAAAGAACAACTCTGATTATCTCCAAAAAGCCCGGAAATACGGGCATTTCACGGGATATAAGAACTGAATTTACTACCGATTTACTACTTTCGGATTGAGCTTTGACACGCTTCTGCTTCCCGTGAAGCCCAGCGCCCAAATAGTGACACATCGAAAATTGAATACGACACCGCAGACAGCGGCGTTCTCTTTTCCCCTTTGGGGAGATCAGGACGCCGCTTTTTTTGCGCCCAAAACCAGAAAGGAGGCGACCGCCTATGTACTTTACTTCCGGCAGCGACCGGGCCTTTGAACAGCTCATGCAGACGAGGCCGGGCGCAGATCATTTTGACAGCGGCGAGGCCGGAGCGCCGGAGGACTGCGGCACCTGCCGTTTCTACCGCCCGCACTGGAAGTACCAGTTTTGTGTGTATGAGGAATGTCCCTACCAGCCGGGCAAGCGCACCGCCCTTGACGGCGCGGTGAAATTTCAAGTGAAAGGAGTGGACGACGAGATGGCAGTTTTTCGAGTGGAGAAAAACCGGGGCTACACGGTGATGTCTAACCACCACCTGCGGAACAAGGACTTGTCCCTGAAAGCCAAGGGCCTGCTGTCGCAAATGCTGTCCTTGCCGGAGGATTGGGACTTTACGCTGAAAGGCTTGTCCCTTATCAACCGGGAACAGATCGACGCGATCCGGGCGGCTGTCCGGGAGCTGGAACAGGCGGGCTATATCGTGCGTTCCCGTGAGCGTGACAGCCAAGGCCGCCTGCGCGGAGCGGATTACATCATTTACGAACAGCCCCAGCCTGTGTCGGATTTACCTACATTGGAAAATCCAACATTGGATAATCCAACGCAGGAAAAGCCTACGCAGGAAAAACCAACGCAATTAAATAAAGATAGATCAAGTAAAGAGAAATCAATTACGGATGGATCAAATACCGATTCCATTCCTATCCTTTCCCCTCCCTCTCCTTTGGGGGAAGAAGCGGCTGCGCCGCCGGAACGGAAAGGAACGGGAGCGAAATCACAGAGCGCCGTAGAGATTTATCGGGAGATCATCAAGGACAACATCGAGTATGAACACCTTTGCCAGTACGTCAAGGGGATTGACCGGGATATGCTGGACGAGATCGTGGACTTGCTGGTGGAAACCGTATGCAGCGCCCGAAAGACCATCCGCATTGCCGGGGACGATTACCCCGCCGAGCTGGTGAAATCCAAGCTGATGAAGCTGAACAGTTCTCACATTGAGTTTGTCTTTGACTGTATCAGCAAAAACACCACGGAAATACGGAACATCAAAAAATACCTGCTGGCGGTTCTGTTCAACGCCCCAAGCACCATCAACGGCTATTACACGGCGCTGGTGGCCCACGACATGAACACAGGCAGTTGGGGAACCCCGCAAAATCGGTGATTTTGTGGGGAGAGGAGGAACAGCGAAATGAGCGAGCTTTTCACGCTTGCGTGGAAACAAGCGATATGGAGCTTGTGACGACGAGAAAGGAGGCCGACCCTATGAAACAGGGTGCTTTGATTTTTGACGAGCAGACAGACCGCTACGACATCCTCTTTGACCTTGCGGACTATTACGGCGGCCTGCACTGCGGAGAAACTTTTGATGTGATGGTGGGCGGCAGATGGAGGCCGACCCGCATTGAAATGGCCGAGAACTGGTATCTGGTGGGAATCCATGCCGACGACCTCTCCGGCCTGCGGGTGCGGATTTAAGCCATCCGCCTGCCTGCTGACTTTCCAAAGGAGGGATAGCAGTTGCAGGAAGAAGTAGACCAGAAAACCATAGCGTTAGCGGTTAAGACGGGCAAGCTCACCGCCCAAGTGCTGCAAGCGGCCATCCAAAAATATCTGGCCGCCCGGCAGAAAGGGACGGGCAAGGCCCGTCACGGACAGCAGAGCTTACGGCAGCTCAAAAAGGACGGTTCCGCCCTGTCCAACATTGAGATCACCGACGCCAACATTGGCTTATTTAAGCCCTGCGCCAAGAAATACGACATTGATTTTACCCTGCGGAAAGACCGCACTACCCATCCGCCCCGGTATATCGTGATCTTCAAATCCAAGCAGGCGGACAATCTGGAACAGGCGTTTAAGGAGTTTACGGCCAAGAAGCTCAAACAGCAGGAACGCCCCTCCATCCGAAAGACCCTTGCCGTCCTGAAAGAAAAGGCAGCGGCCAGAAGTAGCCAGCAGGCCAAGGAGAAAATCAAGGAAAGGGGGCTGTCACGATGAAGCCGGAAATGAAAAAGCTGATAATCGCTAACCTGCCCTACCTGCTGTTTGTTTACCTGTTCGGCAAGCTGGGACAGACCTACCGGCTGGCGGCTGGGGCGGACTTGTCGGAAAAGCTATTGCACCTTGCGGACGGCTTTTCCCTTGCCTTTGAAAGTGCCGCCCCCAGCTTCCACCTGTTCGATCTGGCGGTGGGCGTGGCCGGTGCAGTGGCACTGCGGCTGATGGTGTACTGCAAGAGCAAGAACGCCAAGAAATACCGCCGGGGCGTCGAGTACGGCAGCGCCCGTTGGGGAGGCCCCAAAGATATAGCCCCGTACATCGACCCGGTGTTTGACAACAACATCCTCCTGACCCAGACGGAACGCCTCACCATGAACAACCGGCCCAAAGACCCCAAGACCGCCCGGAACAAAAATGTGCTGGTGATCGGCGGTTCCGGCAGCGGCAAGACCCGGTTCTTTGTGAAGCCCAACCTCATGCAGTGCGTGTCCAAGGACTACCCAACCTCATTCGTGATTACTGACCCGAAAGGAAGTCTGATCGGCGAGGTGGGCCAGCTCCTTGTGCGGTGCGGCTACCGGGTAAAAGTGCTGAATACCATTAACTTTTCCAAGAGTATGCGCTACAACCCGTTTCGCTACATCCATTCGGAAAAGGACATTTTGAAGCTGGTAAACACGCTGATCTGCAACACCAAGGGCGAGGGCGAAAAGAGCGCCGAGGATTTTTGGATCAAATCGGAACGCCTGCTGTATTCGGCCCTCATTGGCTATATCTGGTACGAAGCGCCGGACGATGAAATGAATTTCACCACGCTGCTTGAAATGATAAACGCCAGCGAAGCCCGCGAGGACGACCCGGAATTTCAATCCCCGGTAGACCAGATGTTTGAACGGCTGGAAGAAAAAGACCCGGAACACTTTGCGGTGCGCCAGTACCGTAAATTCCTGCTGTCGGCGGGCAAGACCCGCAGCTCCATCTTGATAAGCTGCGGAGCCAGATTAGCGCCCTTTGACATCCGGGAAGTGCGGGAGCTGATGGAGGACGACGAACTGGAACTTGACACCATCGGGGATCAAAAAACAGCCCTGTTCCTGATTATGTCGGACACGGACACGACCTTTAATTTCATTTTGGCAATGGTGCAAAGCCAGCTTATCAATCTTTTGTGTGACCGGGCCGATGACAAATACGGCGGGCGGCTGCCCGTCCATGTGCGGCTGATTCTGGACGAGTTTGCCAACATCGGCCAGATTCCAAACTTCGACAAGCTGATCGCCACCATCCGAAGCCGGGAAATCTCGGCTTCTATTATTTTGCAGAGCCAGTCGCAGCTAAAGGCCATTTACAAGGACGCGGCGGAAATCATTTCCGACAACTGCGACTGTACGCTGTTCCTTAGTGGCAGGGGCAAGAACGCCAAGGAGATTGCGGAGGTGCTGGGCAAGGAAACCATTGACAGCTACAACCAAAGCGAGAACCGGGGCGCGCAGACCTCCCACGGACTGAACTACCAAAAACTCGGAAAGGAGCTGATGAGCCAAGACGAAATTGCAACGATGGACGGAGGCAAGTGTATTTTGCAGGTGCGCGGCGTAAGGCCATTTTTCAGTGAGAAATACGACATCACCCGCCACCCCCGCTATAAATACCTCTCGGACGCTGACAAAAAGAACACCTTTGATGTGGACAGCTACCTGTCGTCCCTGCGCCGGAAAAAGCGGCGCGTGGTAACAGAGGACGAACCCTTTGACCTCTACGACATTGAGCTGTCGGATGAAGATTTTGCCGCAGAATAAAGCGGCCATAGAGAAAGGAGCGTGACCGATGGGACACTCGGACGAATGGACATTTGCGGATTATTTCAGGTATGAGAAAGAAATCTACCGGGCGATCATTTCCGCTGCGGTGCTGTGCCAGTGGATCGCGGAACATGATACCCCGCCCACAGACGGGGAAGCCGAAGAACTTGCAAGGGAAATAGACCGCAGACTGTGTGAAGCATGGGGCGAAATTTTTTCGCTGGCTGTGCTGGAATGGCGGGACGGCCAGTAACTCCGGGCCGTCTGCGGATTGTGAGGCTGCCGCTGTGAACGGCGGCTTTTTTTGCACCCAAACACCATCACAATCTGAATTTATGGAGGTAAATTTATGGAATTTTTCAATAGTGCAGTTGATACTTTGCAGACCATCGTTGTGGGCCTCGGTGGAGCGCTTTGCGTATGGGGCGGCGTCAATCTTTTGGAGGGATACGGGGCGGACAACCCGGCAAGCAAGTCACAGGGAATCAAGCAGCTTGTCGCCGGAGGCGGCGTTGCCCTCATCGGCATGACCCTTGTTCCGCTGCTGTCCGGGCTGCTGGGATAACCCCATGTGCCTTAGAAAACCCTCCGCGCCCTCTCTGATCTGGGAGGGCGCGGGAAAGGAGGTGTCCCCACATGATCGGTGATTTAATCGGGGAATGGATCAAGGGAATCCTGATCGACGGTATCATGGGCAACCTGTCCGGCCTGTTTAACACAGTTAATACCAAAGTCGGGGAAATCGCGTCGGATGTGGGCAGTACCCCGCAGGACTGGAACGGCGGCATTTTCTCCATGCTGCAAAACCTGTCCGAAACGGTGATCGTCCCCATTGCGGCGGCCATTCTCGCCCTTGTGATGTGCTATGAGCTGATCGACATGATTGTGGAAAAGAACAATATGCACGACTTCGACAGCTCCATGTTCTTCCGCTGGATTTTCAAAAGCGCCTTTGCCATCCTCATTGTGACGAACACATGGAATATCGTCATGGGTGTGTTTGACGCCACCCAGCAAGTCGTCAACCAGAGCGCCGGGGTGATTATCGGAGATACCAGCATTGATTTTGACACGCTGCTCCCCGATCTGGAAAGCCGCCTTGAAGCAATGGACATTGGGCCGCTGCTGGGCCTGTGGTTCCAGACCCTTGTTGTAGGGCTGACGATGAACATTCTTTCCATCTGCATTTTCCTTGTGACCTATGGAAGAATGATTGAAATTTACGCCGTGACCGCATTGGGGCCGATCCCCCTTGCCACGCTGGGCAATGCAGAGTGGCGCGGCATGGGCCAGAACTACTTGAAATCCCTGCTTGCGCTGGGCTTCCAAGCCTTTTTAATCATGGTGGTTGTCGGGATTTATGCGGTGCTGATCCAGCAGATCGGAACCGCCGACGACATATCCGGCGCGATCTGGGGCTGTATGGGCTATACCGTTTTGCTTTGCTTCTGTCTGTTCAAGACCGGCAGCATATCGAAAGCCGTATTTACCGCACATTGACAGACAGGAGGAATACCAACCATCGAAGAAACACAAAAGAAAACCTACAACATCCTTTACGCTGACCCGCCGTGGCGATATGAACAGAAAGCAGTACAGGGTGCAGCAGAAAAGCACTATCCCACCATGAGCATTGACGAGCTGTGCGCCCTGCCGGTGGAAACGCTGGCGGAAAAAGACTGCCTCTTGTTTTTGTGGGCGACTTTCCCACAGCTCCCGGAGGCGCTGCGTCTGATTAAGGCGTGGGGCTTCACCTTTAAGACCGTGGCCTTTGTCTGGCTGAAATTGAACCGCAAAAGCCCCACATGGTTTTACGGGCTGGGCTATTGGACGAGAGGAAACGCGGAAATCTGCCTGCTTGCCAAGCGGGGCCATCCCAAGCGTTACTCCAAAAGTGTCCATCAGTTTATCATTTCCCCGGTGGAGGAACACAGCAAGAAACCAGACATTACCCGTGAGAAAATCATAGCCCTTGCGGGCGACCTGCCCCGCGCAGAACTGTTTGCCAGACAGAAAATCCCCGGCTGGGATGTGTGGGGCAATGAAGTGGACAGCGATTTTTCCCTGTCCGTACCAGAAACGAGGTGACTTTTTATGGCTTATGTAACTGTCCCCAAGGATTTAACCAAGGTCAAATCCAAGGTAGTATTCGGGCTGACGAAACGCCAGCTCATTTGTTTTGGCGGTGCGCTGCTTATTGGCGTTCCGCTTTTCTTTTTGATCCGGGGCCGCGTCCCGACCAGCGCGGCGGCGCTCATTATGGTGTTCGCCATGCTGCCGGGCTTTCTGCTGGCGCTTTACGAAAAACACGGCCAGCCCCTTGAAGTGGTGGTGCGCCAGATCGTAGAGTGCTGCTTCATCCAGCCCAAGGAACGCCCCTACCAGACCAACAACGCTTATACCGCCCTTGTGCGGCAATCCCAAATGGAAAAGGAGGTCAACGCCATTGTCCAAAAAGCAAAAGAACGAAACGAGCGCAAAAGCGCCGGTCAAGCTCACCCGCGCCGAAAAGAAAGAAATTCAGGCCGTCATCCGAAAGTATAAGGGCGACGGCAAGCCCCATTCGGCGCAGGCCAGTATTCCCTATGAGGCCATGTATCAGGACGGCGTATGCCGGGTGACGCCCCGCACCTTTTCCAAGTGCATTGAGTTTACGGACATCAGCTACCAACTGGCGCAGGCGGACACCAAGACCGCCATCTTTGAAAACCTGTGCGACCTCTACAACTATCTGGACGCCTCCATTCATGTGCAGTTTTCCTTTATCAACCGCAAGATCGACCCCAAGCAGTACGCCAAGAGCTTTGAAATCCGGGCGCAGGGGGACGACTTCGACGACATCCGCAGCGAGTATTCCGACATTTTGCAAGACCAGCTTGTGAACGGGAACAACGGCCTGATGAAGCGGAAATTTATGACCTACACCATTGAGGCGGACAGCCTGAAAATGGCCCGCGCCAGACTGCGCCGGATCGAAACCGACCTTTTGGGCTATTTCAAGAGCATGGGGGCCTCCGCGTGGGGACTGGACGCCAAGGAACGGCTGGAAGTCATGCACAGCATTTTCCACCCGGACGGGGAACCGTTCTCCTTTGACTGGAAGTGGCTTGCCCCGTCGGGGCTTTCCACCAAGGACTTTATCGCCCCGTCCTCGTTCCGCTTCGGCAATGCCCGGATGTTCGGGCTGGGCGGCAAATACGGGGCGGTGAGCTTCCTGCAAATCCTCTCCCCGGAGCTGTCGGATGAAATGCTGGCCGATTTTCTCAACACGGAAAACGGTATTGTGGTGAACCTCCATGTGCAAGCCATCGACCAGAGCGACGCCATTAAGACGGTCAAGCGCAAGATCACCGACCTTGACGCCATGAAGATTCAGGAACAGAAACGGGCTGTCCGCAGCGGCTACGACATGGATATACTTCCCAGCGACCTTGCCACCTACGGGCAGGACGCCAAGGAGCTGTTAAAGACCTTGCAGAGCCGGAATGAACGGATGTTCCAGCTTACCTTTTTGGTGCTGAACACCGCAGACACCCGGCAAAAGCTGGAAAATGATGTGTTCTGGGCTGCCGGTATTGCACAGAAATACAACTGTTCCCTTGTGCGGCTGGACTACCAGCAAGAACAGGGGCTTATGAGCAGCCTGCCGCTGGGGGCCAGCCACATCCAGATTGAACGCTCCCTGACGACTTCCAGCGTGGCCGTGTTCGTCCCCTTTGTGACGCAGGAGCTTTTTCAGGGCGGCGACGCCATGTATTACGGGATCAACGCCAAGACCGGCAACATGATTATGCTCGACCGCAAGCGGGCGCGCTGCCCCAACGGGCTAAAGCTGGGGACACCGGGAAGCGGCAAAAGTATGAGCTGTAAATCGGAGATTGTGAGCGTGTTCCTCTGCACCCCGGACGATGTGTATATCTGTGATCCAGAGGCCGAATATTACCCCCTTGTGAAGCGGCTGCATGGGCAGGTGGTGAAGCTGTCGCCTACCAGCAAAAACTATGTGAACCCGCTGGACATCAACCTGAACTACTCCGAGGATGAAAACCCGCTGGCCTTAAAATCCGACTTTGTGCTGTCGTTCTGTGAGCTTGTCATGGGCGGCAAGAATGGGCTGGAAGCCATCGAAAAGACGGTGATCGACCGGGCGGTACAGGTGATCTACCGGCCTTATCTGGCAGACCCCAAGCCGGAAAATATGCCCATCCTTGCAGACCTGCACAAAGCCCTGTTAGACCAGCATATCCCGGAGGCCGACCGGGTGGCGCAGGCCCTTGACCTGTATGTGTCCGGCAGCTTAAATGTGTTCAACCACAGAACCAACATTGACATCAAAAACCGCATTGTGGCCTTTGACATCAAGGAGCTGGGCAAGCAGCTAAAGAAAATCGGTATGCTCATTGTCCAAGACCAGATTTGGGGGCGTGTCACCCAAAACCGCAGCAAGGGCAAGGCGACATGGTATTTCTGTGATGAGTTCCACCTGCTGTTGCGTGAGGAACAGACGGCGGCCTTTTCCTGTGAGATTTGGAAGCGTTTTCGTAAGTGGGGCGGGATTCCCACAGGTGCGACGCAGAATGTAAAAGACCTGCTTTCCTCCCCGGAAATTGAGAACATTTTGGAAAACAGCGACTTTATCTGCCTGCTCAATCAGGCCAGCGGCGACCGCAAAATCCTTGCGGAACGGCTGAACATTTCGCCCCAGCAATTACGGTATGTGGACAATTCCGAACCCGGCGAGGGACTTCTCATTTACGAAAATGTGATCCTGCCCTTTAAGAACCCCATCCCGAAAAACACCCAGCTCTACCAGATCATGACGACCCGGTTAGGCGAGGGGGCGACGGTATGAGGCACAAGGAGGTGAAGTCATGGAACCCTTAAAACCCCGCGATAAGGTGACGCAGCACATGACCCGCGACGGCCTGACGCTGGATAACCAGACCACCGGCGAAAGCGTCAATGTGTCCAGCCGGGAGGCCGAGCAGGAATACACTACCCAGCCGGAGGGCGCGGCGGAAAAAATACTGGAACGGGCGGACGAACTGCACGACCGCCACAAGGCAAAGAAAGCGGCCAAGGACGCCGGGGAAACCGTGGCGCAGGCCACCAGCCCCGTTTCCCGGTTGCAGTTTACCGCCGAGGAACGGGCCTCCCCGGAGCTGGCCCCGTATATCAAAAAGGCAGAAAAACGGGCGGATAAGCTGGAAGCGGCCAAAGAAGCCCTGCCAAAAAAGCGCGTCATTACCAAGGAAACCGTTTATGACGAAGCCAAGGGCAAGGCCAAAAGCAGGCTGTATTTTGACAAGGTGGAGAAAGCCCCTCCCCAGCTCAAACCAAACCCGGCCAGCCGCCCCATACAGGAAGCCGGGCTTTACCTCCACGGAAAAATCCATGAGGTAGAACACGAAAATGTGGGCGTGGAGGGCGGCCATAAGGGGGAGGAACTGGCGGAACGGCAGGCGGGCCGCATGATCCGCAGCGGCGTCCACCGCCACAAGCTCAAACCCTACCGGGCCGCAGCCAAGGCCGAGCGAAAGTCCATCGCCGCCAACGCCGAGTTTGCGTATCAAAAATCCCTGCGGGATCACCCGGAGCTGGCGCAGGCGGCCAAGAACCCCGTTTCCCGTTTCTGGCAGAAACAGCACATTAAGCGGGAATATGCCAAGGCAGCAAGGGCGGCGGGCCAGACCGCACAGGGGGCGGCAAGCACCGCCAAGACCACGGCTGCCGCAGCCAAGAAAGCCGCAGAGAAAAGCAGACAGGCCGCGTCCTTTGCCGCCCGGCACTGGAAAGGGGCGCTGATCGTCGGCGGCGTGGGCCTCATGCTCCTGCTGGTGATGGGCGGCCTGCAATCCTGCACCGCCATGTTTGGCAGCACCGGGACGGGCCTTGCCGCCACCTCCTATCTCTCCGAGGACAGCGATATGCTGGGAGCCGAAGCCGCCTATGCCGCGCTGGAAGCAGACTTGCAGCACGAACTTGACAACTACGAAAGCCTGCACCCCGGCTATGACGAATACCGTTTCGATCTGGACGAGATCAAGCATGACCCCTATGTGCTGACCTCCATCCTCTCCGCGCTGCATAACGGCGTGTTCACTTTGGGGGAGGTACAGGGCGACCTTGCCATGCTCTTTGAAAAGCAGTACATCCTGACCCAGACCATCGAAACGGAAACCCGCTACCGCACCGAAACGAGGACGGACAGCGAGGGAAACACCTACACCGTGGAAGTCCCCTACACCTACTATATCTGTAATGTGAAGCTGGAAAACTTTGACCTGTCCCACCTGCCCATCTACATTCTCACCGAGGAACAGATGGGCTTTTATGCTGCCTATATGCAGACTTTGGGCAACCGGCCAGATCTGTTTCCCAACGGCAGCTATCCCCACGCCTCCACCCCGAAAGAGCCGACCTACTATGAAATCCCCCCGGAGGCGCTAAAGGACGAAACCTTTGCCGCCATGATTGCCGAGGCAGAAAAGTATGTGGGCTATCCCTATGTGTGGGGCGGCAGCTCCCCAAGCACCAGCTTTGATTGTTCCGGCTTCATTAGCTGGGTTATCAATCATTCCGGCTGGAATGTGGGACGCCAGACGGCGCAGGGGCTTTACAACATCTGCACCCCCGTTTCCCCGGAGCAGGCCAAGCCCGGTGACCTTGTATTTTTCGTCGGCACTTACGACACTGCCGGGATGTCCCATGTGGGGCTGTATGTGGGAAATTCGGTCATGCTGCACTGCGGCGACCCCATTTCCTACACGAACCTCAATTCAAGCTACTGGCAGCAGCATTTTTATTGTTACGGGCGTTTACCTTAAACGCCAGAAAGGAGTAAATCACTATGGCAATGAACAAATTGGAACGCATTGAAAAGGATATTGAGAAAACCAAGGGCAAGATCGCGGAGCTGCAAAAGCAGCTTCGGGAGCTGGAAGCAGCCAAGACCGAACAGGAAAACTTGCAGATCGTCCAGCTTGTGCGCGGCCTCAACATGACCCCGCAGGAGTTCGCCGCCTTTGTGCGCGGCGGCGCGTTGCAGGCGGCCCCGGCCCCGATCCCGGACTTTGAACAGGAGGACAGCGCCCATGAAGAAATCTAAACTGTTCCGTACCTTGACGCTGGCTGTGGCCGCTGCGCTCTGCATGGCGACCACGACCGTTACCGCCTACGCCGGTGGCGCTGACCCTGACCCGGTGCCGCTGCCGGAAACCACCGAGGCCCCCGCAGAGGTGCCGGAGGAAACCGAAGAACCCACCACCGGCGGCATGGAGCCGGAGGGCGTACCCGTTACCCCGCAGGGCAACGCTACGCTGGTGGATGATTTTTTCGGGGATAAGCAGCTTATCACTGTTACCACCAAGGCCGGGAATTATTTTTACATCCTGATCGACCGGGCCAACGAGGACAAGGAAACGGCGGTGCATTTCCTCAACCAAGTGGACGACGCCGACCTGCAAGCCTTGTTGGAGGACGGGAAAAAAGAGCCAGAGGTCTGCACCTGTACGGCCAAGTGTCAAGCCGGGGCCGTCAATACGGCTTGCCCGGTCTGTAAAAACAACCTGACCGCCTGCAACGGGCCGGAGCCGAAGCCCCAGCCGGAGGAAGAAAAGCCGCAGGAGGAAAAGCCAAGCGGCATGGGCGGCCTTGTGGTGTTCTTTGTGGTGGTGCTGCTGGGCGGCGGCGCAGCCCTCTACTTCCTGAAATTCAAAAAGGAAAAAGCCGACACCACAGGCAATGACGATCTGGCCGAGTATGACTTTGGAGAGGACGAGGACGACGAGGACGAAGCCCCGGAGCCGGACGAGGATATGACAAGTGAAGATGGAAATAAGGAGGACGAAGTATGAGCTATCAGTTAATAATTGCAGAGAAACCAAGCGTAGCCCGCAGCATTGCGGGCGTGATCGGCGCGGACAAGAAACAAGACGGCTACATGGAGGGAAACGGCTATCTGGTGAGCTGGTGTATCGGCCACCTTGTTTCCCTTGCCGACGCCGGGACTTATGACGAGCGTTTCAAAAAATGGCGCTATGACGACCTGCCGATTCTGCCGCAGGAATGGCAGTACATCATTCCCGACGATAAGAAAAAGCAGTTTGACACCCTGCGTTCTTTGATGGAGCGCCCCGATGTTACCGGCCTTGTGTGCGCCACTGACGCCGGGCGCGAGGGGGAATTGATTTTCCGTTTCGTCTACCAGATGGCGGGCTGCAAGAAACCGTTTCAGCGCCTTTGGATTTCCAGCATGGAGGACGCGGCCATCAAGGACGGCTTTGCCCATCTGAAACCGGGAACTGACTATGACAACTTGTATCAGTCGGCCCTTTGCCGGGCGCAGGCGGATTGGCTGGTGGGGATCAACGCGACAAGACTTTTCTCCATCCTCTACCACAAGACCCTGACCGTGGGCCGTGTCCAGACGCCGACCCTGAAAATGCTGGTTGACCGGGAGGCCAAGATCAGCAGCTTTCAGAAAGAGAAATACCACATCGTCCAGATTGCGGCGGGCGGCATGGAGGCGGCCAGTGAACGCATGAGAAACGCAGACGACGCCAAGGCCCTGAAAGCCGCCTGTGAAACGGCGCAGGCCGTTTGTGTGTCTGTGACACGGGAGAAAAAGACGGAGCAGCCGCCCCGCCTCTATGACCTCACCACCTTGCAGCGGGAGGCAAACCGGCTGTTTGGATTTACCGCCAAGCAGACCCTTGACTATGCCCAGCAGCTCTATGAAAAGAAGCTGCTGACCTATCCCCGCACCGACAGCCAGTATTTGACCGATGATATGCTGCCAACGGCGGAAAGTCTTGTGTCCGGCCTGTGGCCGCTGCTTTCCTTTGCGGCGGGGCTGGACATTGCCCCGCAGTTTGGCCGGGTACTGAACAGCAAAAAGGTATCCGACCACCACGCCATTATCCCCACGATGGAGTTTGTGCAGAAAGGCTTTGACAGGCTGACCGAGGGCGAAAAGAAACTGCTGTCCCTTGTGTGCTGCAAGCTGCTGTGTGCCGTGGCCGCGCCCCATGTGTATGAGGCTGTCACCGCCACATTCACCTGCGCCGGGAACGAGTTCACCGCCAAGGGAAAAACCATTCTCACCCCCGGTTGGAAAGAGATTGAGCGCCGCTTCAAGGCGTCGTTCAAGACCGACGCCGACGAGGACGCGCCGGAGCTGGCACGGGAGCTGCCGGAGATCACCGAGGGCCAGACCTTTGACCCAGTGGAGGCCAGTATCACCGAGCATTTCACCACGCCGCCCAAGCCCTACACCGAAGATACGCTGCTGTCGGCTATGGAACGGGCCGGGGCCGAGGATATGCCGGAGGACGCCGAGCGCCAAGGTTTGGGAACCCCGGCAACCCGCGCTTCCATTCTGGAAAAGCTGGTGCAGATGGGCTTTGTGGAGCGCAAAGGCAAACAGCTACTTCCCACCAAGGACGGCCACAACCTTGTGTGCGTCCTGCCGGAAGTGCTGACTTCTCCCCAGCTCACGGCGGAATGGGAAACCAAGCTGACGGCCATTGCCAAGGGCGAGGCCGACCCGGAGGGCTTCATGGTGGGCATTGAGGAAATGACCCGAAACCTGATTTCCCGATATTCGCAGATCAGCGAGGACGCGCAGAAGTTGTTTCAGGCCGAGCGTGTTGTTATCGGCAAGTGTCCCCGCTGCGGCGAAGCCGTCTACGAGGGCAAGAAAAACTATTACTGCGGAAACCGGGCCTGCCAGTTTGTCATGTGGAAGAATGACCGATTTTTTGAGGAACGAGGCAAGACGTTCACCCCGAAGATCGCCGCCGCGCTGCTCAAAGACGGAAAGGCAAAGGTAAAGGGCCTGCGCTCCATGAAAACCGGCAAAACCTACGACGGGACGGTGCTTTTGGCCGATACCGGCGGGAAATACGTCAACTACCGCGTGGAGAAAAGGAGCTGACGGAGTAACGTAGCAAGCATAGGAAGTGTAGCCACACTTCCGATAAATCCCTGACCCGGCCACCCTGCCGGGCCGGGGATTTTGCTTGTTGGGGAAAGCCCCAAACCCCTATGAATATGAAAGGAGTGAACCCATGAGCGAAGTGTTTTCTATCCTGCTTCATAACCGACAGCGTTATGAGCAAGGCAAAGAGGGCCTTTGGTTTTCTTTGCCGACCACAACCGAAAAGCTGCAAGAAGCCCTGCGGGAAATCGGGATCAGTGCCGACAATCCGCAGGACTTTTTCTTGTACGACTACCGAAGCCCGCAGGAGCGTCCCGTTAAGCTGCCCCGCGATTTGGTGCTGTCTGCCGATGTGGACGAGCTGAACTTCCTTGCCGCGAGGCTGGAAAAACTGGACGCCGCCGAGCTTGCGGAGCTGAACGCCGCCCTGACAAGCCCGCAGAGCGATTTTCACAGTATCGGCCAGATCATCGACTATCCCGACAACGTGGACTACTATGTGCATCTGCCGGATGTCACCGGCACGGGCCAGTTGGGTGACTACTACCTGAACCGTTCCGGCATGGTGGATATGCCGGAGGAATGGAAAGCGGGAATTTTCCTGCCCCGTTTCGGCCTGCATATTGCCAATACGGAGCATGGTGTTTTCACTGATTACGGCTATCTGGTGAAAAGCGGCGACGAGTGGCAGCGTGTCCATGAGGGCCAGCCGGTGCCGGAGGAATACCGGGTGATGGCTTATCCCGCGCCGGAAATTCTGCGGGACGAGGCCCCGGCCCGGACGGTGCAGCCGGAGGCAGCGCCCACCGCCGAAGCTGCGGCCCCGCCGCCCGTCGTCCCCATTATTCTCAACAGCCAGAACAGCGCCGACCGCATGAAAGAAATCACCGACCGGCTGGAAACCGGCATACAGGAACTTTTCGAGAGTGAACGCTACAAAGCCTATCTCACCTCTATGGCGAAGTTCCACAGTTACAGCTTCAACAATACGCTGCTGATCGCCATGCAGGGCGGCCAGCTTGTGGCGGGCTACAACAAGTGGCGGGACGATTTTCACCGCAATGTGAAACGGGGCGAGAAAGGCATCAAGATTTTGGCCCCCGCCCCCTATAAGGTGAAAAAGGAAGTGCCGAAGCTGGACGAACAGGGCAAGCCGGTCATGGACAAAGACGGCAAGCCTCTGACCGAAGTACAGGAAACACAAGTTCCGGCGTTCAAGATCGTGTCTGTCTTTGACGTGAGCCAGACCGAGGGCGAACCGTTGCCCTCTATCGGCGTGGAAGAACTGACCGGCAGCGTGGAACGCTACGGGGAATTTTTCAAGGCGCTGGAACAGACCTCCCCGGTTCCCATTGGTTTTGAGGATATTCCGGGCGGTTCCCACGGCTACTACCACCTGACGGAAAAGCGGATCGCCATTCAGGAGGGCATGAGCGAATTACAGACCCTAAAGACGGCCATCCATGAGATCGCCCATTCCAAGCTCCACGCCATCGACCCGGAAGCCCCGGCCATAGAGCAGGCCGACCGCCCCGACAGCCGCACCCGTGAGGTGCAGGCCGAAAGCGTGGCCTATGCCGTCTGCCAGCACTACGGGCTGGACACCTCCGACTATTCCTTTGGCTATGTGGCCGGTTGGAGTTCCGGCAAGGACTTGAAAGAGCTGAAAGCCTCCCTTGAAACCATCCGGGCCACCGCCCATGAGCTGATTACCACCATTGACGGCCACCTTGCCCAGCTTCAGAAAGAACGGCAGACCCAGCAGGAGCAGCCGCAGGCCGCGCCGCTGGAACGGGCCGCCGAGCAGCCAGACCCGGACAGCGTATTTTCCAAGCTGCCCCCGGAGCAACAGCGGGAAATGACCGCCAGCGTAAAAGCCATGCTGCAAGCCCTCATTGACGCAGATTTGAAATCCACCGGCGAAGTGTCGCAGGGAACCAAGGAGGCGGCGCAGGCGCAGGGCTTTACCATTGCCGGGGATGGAACGCTGGAACAGGCAGAAGCCCAGCAGGAGGCCGCCTACCGTTTGGAAAGCGGCGATTACCTGTATATCCAGACATCGGAAACCGGCTACGATTACACGCTGTATGACCCCGACTACAAGGAACTGGACGGAGGCCAGCTTGACAATTCCGACCTGTCCCTTGCGGAAGCCGGAAAAGAAATCCTTGCCATCCATGAGCGACCGGCTGGGACGATGGAACCCCTGACCGGCGACAGGTTGGATGATTTTCTGGAAGCAACCGAACAGGCCAACGCCATTCCCCAGCCGCAGGCATGGAACGGGATCGACGGCCTTTTGAATGGAAAGCCGTTCATGCCGGAGGCGTCCCCGGCTGACCGGGCCGCCGCCCTGATCGAGCTGGCAGAGAAAAACGCCCCGCGTTTGGGCAGCGATGAACGGCAGTTGATCGTGGCCTATGCCGAGGCCGTGGGCGATACTGACAAGGTGATCGGGCTTATCAACCGCCTGTGTGAACAGGGCTACGAGCTGCAAAAGGGCCAGATGGATTCCTTTGTGAAAAGCGAGATCGAAAGTGAGATCGCCGTCGCCAACGCCCAGCGGCAGATCGCGCAGAATCCGGCAGCGGAGCCGGTTGTCACGATCCTTTGGAGTGAAAGCCCCCATTTGAAAGACGGCCAGCAAATGCCGCTGCATGAAGCCGAGGCCGTTTTCAACGAGCTGGACAGCGCCAGACGCCATGAACGGGAGCAGCCGGGCTATACGGGCCATTGGTACGACAAGACCAAGTTCCGCATTGACTTTACCATGCAGGGCCAGCCGGACAGCTACGAGGGACGGCAGGACTTTGGCGACGGCGACGGTTCCCTGATCCAGCATATCCGGGGCTACCACGAATACTACGCACAGGATGAAAGCTGGAAAAACCATGTGCTGCACCATGAGGGGCCGGAGGCATGGGAGGCGGACAAGGCCCAGCGGGATACGCTGCTGCATGAGTTCATCCCGTATATGGAGCTGCACTGCAATCTGGCCGCTATGGAGCAGGAGGCCCGGCGTCCGCTACGATCCGGGGAAACCCTGACGCCGGAACAGACCGCTTATTTCAATGCGGTTTTGGACTATGTAAAGGAGTGCCGCCCGCTTCTCAATCAGGGCCAGTACCATTTGCCGGAGCCGCCGCAGCTTGCCGACTTCGACCAGAGCTTGCAGGACTACAAAAAACAGATCGAGGCAGAGCTGGAACAGGAGGCCGCCGCTTCCGGGCTGACGGTGGAGGAATATGTTGCCTCTGACTATGAGGCCCCGGCGCAGCCCAACTTTTCCATCTACCAAGTGCCGCCCGGCCCGGAGGGGCGCGACTTCCGCTACCGTTCCTATGAGGACTTGCAGGCAGATGGGCTTTCGGTGGACAGGAAGAATTACCAGCTTGTCTACACCGCGCCGCTGGACAAGGACACCACACTGGACGAGATTTACCGCCGCTTCAACATGGAACATCCCGCCGATTACAAGGGACATTCCCTCTCAATGGGGGATATTGTGGTGTTCCGGCAGGATGGGAAACAGACCGCCTACTATGTGGACGAGGGAGCCGACTACCGGCAGGTGCCGGAGTTCTTCGCCCAGCCGGAAAAGCAGCTCACGCCAGACGAGTGCATGACCGGCGAACAAATCCAGACGCCACGGGGCCGTTTCTATCTGACCGACAGGAGCCGGGAACAGATGGAGGCCGCCGGGTATGGATTCCACCATCAATCGGATGACGGCAGGTATCTCATTATGGCAAACGGCACAAGGGCCTTTGCCATCCCCGCCCAGCAGGAAAGCCATATCAAGACGGCGGAAATGTCCACCGAGCAGAACTACAACATGATCGACGGCATGATGAACAATGCCCCGTCTATGGAGGAACTGGAAGCAAGGGCAAAAGCCGGGGAACAGATTTCCCTTTTGGATGTGGCCGAGGCAGCCAAGGCGGAGGCCCAAAAGCCCAAGCAGACCCGCAGGACGACGCAGAAACAAAAGAAACCGTCCATCCGGGCGCAGCTTGCCGCCGCCAAGGAGGAACAGAAAAAGAGGCCCCCGGCGCGGGAAAAATCAAAAGAAATGGAGGTATGAGGAATGTATTTCACCGTGGAAGAAGAAAACCTGATCTGTCTGTACCACAATGCCGACCGCCACAGGACGGCGGCAAATTTCCGGGCAGCTTTGCCGGACATGGACAAGGAAATGGCGGCGCTGGCCTGCCAGACCGTCAATAAGCTGGACGCCATGAGCGACGCCGACTTTGCGGCGCAGCGGTTCCACTTCACAGACGAATAAGCAAAACGCCGGGCGCGGGGGCTGTCAAAGCCTCTGCGTCCGGCGCTTCTTTTTTGCAACAAAGCACAAATCAAAACCAGCTTGCCTTTGCATTTCTAAACTGGGGCGTATCACTATGCTCATAGGGATTATAATGATTCAGATTGCACCCAAATTCTTTTAATGACTTAATTTTGTTCTCGTCTGTCCACTCAATCAAAGAGATTCCGTCAAATTCTTCTATGCTCCCATTGTCCATTTCATTTTTGAAATACCACTCAACGATTGTCTGATTTTCCTTGTGGAAGAATTGTTTAATTTCCCAAGCAACGACTTTGCCACGGGTATTCCATTCCTGAAACCAGTGCTTCACAGTTTTTCGATTGCAATATTGGGGACTCCAACTTTCTGTATATAGAACATCCTCTGTAAAAATTTCATCTATTCCAAAATCCTGTTGCTCCAACCACATATCAAACCAACGCCGGATAATCTTTTCTCTTTCATTCATGGATAATCACCCCGATCTCGTTTATTTACTCAAATTATAGCACTGCACAAAATCAGTGTCCATGCCAAAATTCAGCCGGGACAAAGAACTGAAAAGTTATCTTTGTCCCGGCGCTTCTTTTTTGTCCATTTTCCCGCATTTAGAACCCTGTTTTGAGGGGAACAGGATAACTTTATCCACCTGCCTGCCGGCCATGCGGAAAAACCCTTGATTTCCGTGGACTTTTAACGCCCTAAATGCGTAGACAGGAGGT
>ENA-OZGK01000108-OZGK01000108.1-human-gut-metagenome-genome-assembly--contig:-NODE-108-length-22265-cov-5.991220_pt1 | contig 22265 bp, 24 predicted proteins | sample MGYA00244657_ERZ653660 | MGnify/ENA primary metagenome ERZ653660 (study PRJEB26926, sample SAMN06165211) | human gut metagenome | biome: ENVO:00009003; feature: ENVO:2100002; material: ENVO:00002003... | reverse complement strand
ACCTATAAGTGTGCATGGCAGGGCGAAGAGATCGACCTCACTCCGGGCTGGGAGCGCCTTACCATGGCCGAGGCCGTTAAGAAATACGTCGGCGTTGATTTCATGGCGATAGAGGACGATGCATCCGCCGTAGCCGCCGCAAAGGCAGCAGGCGTTGATATGGACAAGGTCGAGTCTACATGGGGTCACGCCCTGTACGAGAGCTTTGACCAGCTCGTTGAGGAAAAGCTCATCCAGCCTACGTTCATAACCATGCACCCGGTTGACGTGTCTCCGCTTGCAAAGCGCTCACCCAAGGATCCGCGCCTGACCGAACGTTTTGAGCTGTTTATCTGCCGCAGCGAGATGGGCAATGCGTTTTCCGAGCTCAATGACCCCATTGACCAGAAGCAGCGCTTCCTTAAGCAGGTCGAGCTGCGCGCCAAGGGCGACGATGAGGCCGGCATGATGGACGATGACTTCATAAACGCGCTTGAGTACGGCATGCCTCCCACGGGCGGACTCGGTATCGGCATCGACCGCTGCGTAATGCTCCTGACCGGTGCAAGCTCCATTCGCGACGTCATTCTGTTCCCGACGATGAAGCCGCTGGGCTAAAAAACGTTGTGGCACAACGGTTACAGGTGATGCAGCCTCTGGTTTGACACCACTTTTACACCAATTCACTTTGAATTCAACATGGCTACTAAGGAGTGCCCCGTCTTTGACGGGGTGCTTTCTTTAGCCATCATACATATATCAGCGTAAAAAATAAGGGCAGGTTTGGGAAATCAAAATCCCATTCCTGCCCTTTTCTTTTTAGCAAAATCTGTCCCGAAAAATATATAGTATTCGTGACAACGCACAAAAAAATGAAAGCGTGCTTCAACAGCAGCTCTCATATATCTTGTCTATTTGACATTTACACCGAAGTCCTTTATAATGGCTTTTGTGGAATCCACCGTCCGCGTCGAGTTTCCGGGTTCAGTCATAGCCCATCTCCTTTGTAGACGGTGTACGGTCAAAAAGACGGTTGCCTGTCATCCCGCGAGTGCGGAATGGAGGCGTGTATGTAGCCCTCGCGGGAAATTTTTCTCAGGGAGGTGACCATACATAACTCTTCAAGAAGTTTTTTGGATTGCGTCTATCTGCTGGATTCTTATCCAAGCATGGGACAAGTTCCGTAACAGAAAGAAGTGAGCCGTCTGTCGCAAGCAGAGCGGCTCACTGTTGTTTGAGGGGTAAACCCTCTTCCCAGTAAGAATGTATGTTTGTGGCAACCGTCTGGGTTTCCACCGCAGGGGGGCGCTTGTTACCAGCAGGCGCTCTCTGTGTTATTATTATAGACTACTTCAACGGTATTTGTCAAATGAATTTTCTGTTAGCGTTTTCTTTCGGATTTCTCCTACGTCAGCCTGTGGGAACCGCATAACCCTTAGTCAAGCTCCGCAAGTGTACGGATGCTGACCCCATCACTTGCTTCAACGCTACGGCTGACAGTCCTGCTGCAGCCTGCTCATAGAATATTTACACCCACAAAATATTCTTAGATATTATTTTCCAAATGCGATGATTGCGCCAATGATGCCAGATACAAGCAAGGTAGAGATGCAAGTAATGATTGCAACCTTGACAGTGTTGACATTGTTGGCGATTTGCTTATACGGTTTGTTCTCGGTTTCATTAACCTTCTCAGACAATTTACGTTCGGTCTCCTGCCATGCTTTTGCTTGCGCATCTACCTTACGATTGGTGTCATCCACCTTGCCCTCGATATTACTGACACGCTGTGCAATGAGTTCAACGGAAGTAGCGATTTTATAGATAGCCTTCTGCTCACTCTGGATTTCCTTCAGCTCACCTTCTAAGTTGTCAATTCTGTGTGTATTGGACTTGCATCGCTGCTCAGTCTCAATTAACAGTACGGTCTCTTGCTCGGTCATAAGAGAAACCTCCTCGGATGATTATTTTTCCCCTTCCTTCGGCTCCACTATGGAGGCAATAGCAGAGTTCTGTTTCAACACGTCTTTCATTTCGCTAAGGGCGTCATCAACGTATTTGCTAAAGGTTTCAAATGGCAAGACCTTTGCCAACCAAGGGAAACGCTCGCAGAACTTGTCGTAAACAGATGACAGCTTCAGTTTGCCCGTACCGGAACCGAACTCGCGCTCAGCGCCAAGAACAGCCTGCAGAAGCCATCCACGAATCTGCTCGTACTTCTTGTCGGTGGACAGGTTGCGCCAACGCAGGACAGCCATAACGCCGCCAACGATAAACACAATGCCAGTAACAATTACATACCAGTTCTCCACAATAAATTCCATATGCAAACTCCTCTCTAAAAGGTAGTGGGGCGGATTTCAGGTGCCGCCCTTCACCTTAGATTGCTGGACTCTCCCAGCTTGGGTCTTCGACGAAGCCTTTTGCCTTTGCGCTTTCGAATGTGATACCACCAGCAGAATGGTCAGATTTACACAGGTTCAAATAAAATGCGCATACCACGCCATGTGCCGACCACGGCAATCCAACCATTGCCCCAATCCACGGCAGCGCTCCGGTATAGTTCCGCTTTACACAATAGAACGCTAAAAGCAACCCACCGACTGTAACAATCCACAGAAGGGAGCGGATATCGTCAATCAGCTTTTTTGAAAAAGCGTCCTGTTTGCTTGTGCGTTTTCTCCTTCGCCTTGTTTGCTGTCTGCTGCCGCTATATGTAGCCATCACGCTTTACCCATCAGTTTTGCAAAACGATAGAACAAAGCAGCAGCCTGTTCACGGGTAAGCTGGTCAGCCCAAGCATAGTTGGGTTCACCATTCACCTCAGTGCCAGTGCCATTGATGAGACCGTTGGAGATAGCCCACTCACGAGCTTCCTTACTCCAAGTGCCGCAGTCATTGTCCTGCAGCTCTGCACGGTACTCCTTCATCAGTTCCTTGAATGTGTCCAGAGTCATATCTTCATCCTCCTCTTTGCCGTCGCTGATTCTCTTTTTGAACTCTTCCCACTGTGCGTCGCCACTCGTCTTGTAATAGACATTCATGTCGGCGCAACACCACGGTCTCGGACAGAGTTTTCCGGTCACATCATAATGACGGATAACGTGGTCTGCAGGAATGTTGTACTGAGCCATCAGCTTCTTTGTCAACCATACGAGGTTGTCCACAACTTTTGGTTCGAAATACCAATCAGTATCAGAAGCCATAACCCTCTTGCGATTGATTTTGGAAGGGCGTGCTTCAATCCCGATGGAGTTAGAGTTGCGGCACTCAGGGTGCTTGTACTTGTTCGCACCACAGTGCCATGCGATGTCCTTATCGCGGACACAGCGATAGATGGTATCGCCCTCGTCAAGCGCATAATGGGCAGACGCTTGAATACCCGGTGTCTTGAAATATTCAGAGACACTCTTTGCAGTTCCGAGCGCACCGAAATAATGAATGACGATGTACTTCGGAGTCATGTTGCCTGAACGGAAGTTAACCGTTGTCAGGTTGTCTACAATTTTCAACTTGCATCCTCCTTCCTGTTCTGGTGTATTGATTTGGATTTTACCAGCGAACTTGTCATAATAAGCTTGCCCGTAGCTGGCTCGTTTTTCTTGGACGCTCTGTCCCTGATTGGCAGGACGTTCAAATTGGAGAAGAACAGCATTGGATGCCTCACGGACAGACGATGCGCTCTTGAGGGTGCTCAGCAGCCCAGAATAGCCCACAGACAGCTCTTTAAGCAGGAAGTTGAGCTGGGCATCCATGTCCCCTACGGACGCTCCTGCGGCTTTACAGGAGGCAAGGAGAGCGTCCTTGCGTGACCAGTACGTCCACTGAGCTAATCCGTAACCGGCACTGTCTTTCACAAAGTTGGAATAACTGCCGCTATCGACGGCGGCAGTATATTCTTCATCAGTCATGCCAAGTTTCTTCTCGTATGTATTTTGGAGGTTCTTGGGATTCAGTCCGCTCTCTGCAAAAAGATTCCCCATCAAACCCGCGACGCCGAAATCATTCAGACCAGCAGATTTCAAATAGCGCCAGATTTTTTCGTCGGCGTTCATGCGAACCACCTCCTTGATAAAAGCATTGTTTTATAATCAGACAATCTTGTAATGCGGCTTCTCTTCGCCGAAAAACCAATAGCGGAGATAATCGTCAAACACGATTGCCACGACAGATAAGCCAACCCACGCAAAATAGAACGGCAAGCAGACCTGCCCCAAAATGTTAAGCGGGAGTCCAGAATAATCCCAGACTCCCAGCTTCAACCATATATTCACGATAACGCCGGTGATAAACTCAAGGCAGGTCACCAACGTTCCGCCGATTAAGGCTTGCCACACGATTCCTAATTCCCACGGGAAGAGCTCGTTGATTAAGCCAATAGAAACAAAGCACAGTCCACCGAGAATAAACATGGATGGATGACTGTGCCCACGCCAAAGCATCTCAATGCCGACATAAATTGCGCCGCCGATAACAGCAAGCACGAGCAGCTTGAGACATATCTTTAGCCGCTTCATATCAGTTGCCGAGCTTTGCCATGATAGCGTTCATCTGAGCCTGTGCAACAGCAAGCTTTGCGTTCATCTCAGATAGATACGGTTCAGGCAGAGTCATACCATATGTGACGGCGGAGATTTCTTCAGCGCCATCTAAAGACTGTACATACGCCTTTAGAGCATTGTGATAAGTGGTCTGAGTTGTAATAAGGGTTTGCGCCGCAATGTAGATTTGGGCAATTTCTGTGGCTGTGTAGAGACGGCAGACACCACCATCCGATTGATACGGGAACTCTGTACCGCCAAGTTCAACGACACGGAACAAGTTTGCGATATTTGCTTGGTCTTCGATGCTAAGATTAAAATGAACAGCACCCTGTGTCAGTTCCAAATCAATACCGGCAACAATGATGGCATTGCAACTCTTGGAGATTTCTGCAATCTTTGCTGCCTTGATAACAGCAAGAGAGTTATCCTCTCCGACAATCTCAATTACATCCTCCATCGTGACCCAGTCGCGTTCGACAGCTTTCAAAAGACCATTCATATCGATAACGCCAGACTGGTACATAGCTTTCAGTTTTTCTTTCATCGGTTACACCTCCAGCGCAGAAAGAATCAATTCGTCAACGAGGTCACGCTGATGAGCAACCAGAGCGCCACCGTCGCATTTGGCAACGACCACGGTGTCGGCACCCTCGATGTCAGAATGACCAACGAGATTGTAGGGCGTGCTTCTAAAGGCAACGCCGATAGCTTCGTCTTTGGTGGTCGGGGCGAAGCTGCCACTCTCAGTGATTTTGATGTACAGAACAGAGTCGGTCATACCAAGCTCGGTTCCGTCCAGTGTGATAATTCGATACATTTAAGCAACCTCCTTTGCTCCTACCAACTTTGCGATGTGTCGGAGCGAATCAATATCGGCATTGAAGAAGTCGTGGTTCCACAGCCAGAAATCTGCGTACTCGATGCGCTTGTACGGCTGACAAGCAGGGTCGTCCCAAACCTTGTCCCACCGGTTCTGGTAGTTTGCATCGCGTTTGGCAAGCGTCTTTTGAATGGCTTGTGTCAACTTCCCACGGAGCATACCTGCGCCGTCATCGTCACGAGCAAAGAACTGGTGTGCGTTCTCACTCGTTACAACACAGAGCAGCTTGTCGCCGTGGAAGATATACCCACCGTTTTCTTCACATACAGTCATAGCGGGGAGATTCACCTCTCCGCAAATTGCTTTGTCCTTGAAGCGTCTATGCACAACGTATTTCATCCTTTTTTCCTCTTTCTCTAAAGTTTTCAATTCGCTCCGGCGAGAAGCCGAAAATCGAATAAAAAAGCCTACGCAACCGAAGCACACGCTTGTGGTCGTCGTAGGACTCAAAGTATGCGAGCATTCCGTTTACGGAAGTCCAGAGGTCGTCGTATGACATTTCGCCATTCTGGATTTTTGTGCGGAATGCTTTTATTTTTCTTCGTGCCCGCTTTACACCATCGCGGTTCCCGTTCATCACAACGTGACCCGTTTCGGTCAAAGTAAACTTTGCTTTGCAGTAACGGAACGGTTTTGTAAGCGGAACAATTCTTGACTTTGATTTGCTGACAGTCAGCTTGAGGCTCTCTGCCTTTGCAACAATCAGAGCCATGATTTCTTTGGCGTCTCGGTCAGGCGGAACGATGATGTAGTAATCATCCATGTAATGACCGGCGCACTTGATAGAGAGCTGGCACTTGATAAAGTTATCCAGTGCAGACGGAAACGCAATCATTTCTGCCTGACTTGGTTCAACGCCAAGAGGTAGACCTGCTCCACCAGAAACGGTGTTCACAACGTCGTTTCCGATTTTCCTGATGTCTGGGTTCAGCAAGAACTTCTCATGCCGCTTGAAGATTTCTTCATGCGACACAGATGGGAAGAACTGTTTGAAGTCAATCAGAATCACATTCCCGTCACGTCCATAACGACGGGAGTGCCATCGAAGGTCATCTTTTAACATTCTCTTTGAGAACTCAAAGCCTTTCCCTTCGAGACTGGCGCCATTGTTATAAATCATCTCAGGGCGATACAACGGCAGAAGCACCTTCTTGGTATAGACCTTGTGGACTTGACGGTCTTGGATTCTCGGTGCATCAATAGGGCGCGTCTTACCGCGCTCTGAAATCGTGAAATGTACATATGCACCCGGAATCCATTTTCGCTCAAGCAATAAACGTCGTCTGCGTGCTGTTCCAGAGAACAGGTGCATCTCAAAACGTTGGGTGCTGTTCTTCCAACGAACACCGTTGCAGCATTTCTTTCCAGCTTTGTACATATCATCGTATCCAAAGACATCGTGCAGACCACCGACAGCGATGACGCGCTTCAATCTATTCTCTTCGCGCCTTGCCTTGCGCCTTTCGTAACGTCCTTTACGTCTACTCATAAAAATTATTCACCCTCCGTACAGATATCTTGTAGGGCATCGTCTAATCTGCTTAATTTGTGACACATGAAACGGGGTAAGATGCATCCCTCGCCATGCACGCACGGAAACTCCGGCGGCGTTCGTGTCAAAATATCGAAGGGTAGTTTCGGATTTTCATCACGGGAAGTATTTCTCCTTTCGTAAGGGTCATAGTTCACCCTTTGGGCTACTACGATTGACCCAGACCATTTCTGGTTTACGAAATCCGGGGCGACGCCATTGGAATTCCTTGCGTTGTTATTGTTCGCGTTGCCGTTCGTGTTCACATTGCAGAAGTTGTTGCTGTTGTTGTAATTAGGAGAACGCTCCCACCACCAAGCAGCGGAACCGAGAGAGGCTAAAAACTCCCAACCGACAGGTTTTACAGAAATACACCCATAAAATTTCATAGACGTTTACCGGCTCTTATCACTTTTCAACACATTGGTTAAAAGACCGTTTTCTGCATCGATTAAATCACCAAGCTCCTGCGCCATGTGCTCCAACTTTTTCTTTGCGTCTGAGGCACCGACAGAGTTTCCGCTGCCGGTCGTAAAACAACCGGACGGGTTCGTCATCATCAAGTCATAGCAATGCGCGAGATGGACGTCGAGCGCCATCAGGGAGGCTCGTGCTTCAAGCAGATGTTGCTTGCGTAGCTCTTTTCGTGCTGCATCAGATGGATAGATGCTGTTTGCCTTTTCTGCATGGTCTACGACTTCTGAGGCGAGCTCTGCCACAGATTTGGATACGAGTCGTGAATATCGAGATGACAACCTCGACAGGAAACCGATGGTTTGGATGTAGATTTTGTTCGCCACATTGACGAACTCAGCCTTACTTTCAGACCTGTGTGCTTTTAGGACTGACATAAGATGCTCCTTTCGTTCTTGGATTTATCAGCTTTGAATACACTATTCGCAAGCCGTTTCACCCCTAATCGCAAAGGGTGTACCTTTGCCGATTATAGGATGGGGAGGGGGACGAGGTTCCCTTGCAGTTACCGCAGAGGGTGTACCGTCCCTCTCCCTTAATGGTTTGAACACGCCCACTTCCGTGGGCTTGATACTGATGATGCAAGATTAGACGCGGAAAGCCGGGGCGACGCCACCGGAATTCCTTGCGTGGTCACCGGTCGCGGTGCCGTTCGTGTTCACATAGCAGAAGCCGATGCTGTTGTTGTAACGAGGAGAACGCTCCCACCACCAAGCAGCGGAACTTGTTGCGCTGTGACGGTATTTCACCTTCGAGTTTCCAGCGGAATAATAAGCATACTGCGCCTGATGGTTCTGCTCAGAAGAGTTTGCATAGGAGCGCGTACCGAAAATCTCATACTCAGCCAGCAACGGAAGGTAGTCCACCGATGCAGTGACATTGGATGCAGTGTTCGAACCGCCACCCGTGTTGTCCGTGTAAATAGTCATCGGCTTCATTACAGCACGAAGGTCAGACGGGAGTGCTGCCATCAAGGTGTTTGCAACGGGGTTGGTCGCAGTCGTGGCGGTAGCGTCTCCATCGTTCGTATTCGTTGAACCAAGCACATCGTAGCGAAGGTCACAACCCTTCCAACCGCCAGAGTTGGTGTTAGAACTGTGGTTCATATTGAAATACTTGGTGCCGTTGGTGTAGTTGTTACCATATCCAGCATCAATGAGACAGATGTCAGTGCCGCCGCTCAGTGCAGTCTTGAACGTACCGAAGTCAATACCGGTTGCACCGTTGTGGTTAAAGCCGATAATATAAACGTAGTAAGTGCCACTCACAGACTGCGTGCCAACAGTTCCACTCACAGCGACAGCTTTACGGTCACCGACTGCCCAGTAGCTTGCGCCCGTGCTGTCTGCCGAAACACCAGAAATAGTTTCCCAAGTGTTTTCGTTCAGAACTTTTGTGACAAATGTCGCTGTAACCTGAACCGTTTTATTTGCAGGGGCGCTATAATTTGTACCAGCGGTACAGCTTACAGTGATAACTGCAGTACCAGTGGTATTTCCCACACTCGACACAGTAACTGTCGTTCCGCTTCGAGAGACAGAGGCAACGCCCGTCGCACTGGAAGCCACGCTCAGTGTGCCATCATAGTTGCCGCCAATTGTGAATGTTGCGCTTTTTGCCGAAGAGTTCAGTGTAATGCTCGAAGGCGTTACAGTCAGCGTACCGGTTGCCTTGCCAATAGACCACGAGACATTCTTGGCGGTAGTCGTTCCATCAGACCAGCGATAGTCAGTCTTTGGCGTGAACGAAGCAGTATAACTACCTGCGTTCGTGCCGGAAGTCGTGCCACCAAGCGTCATATAAGTCGTGTTGTAATTGCTCCAGCTTGGAGACTGAGAGGACTTATTGTAGGTCAGTGTACCGCTCTGGGCGGGCACATTCGCAATCGTGATACGGTTTGCTGTACCGGTCGTCCGCTGAGACGTAGAGGTGTTGATGCCGCCGTCCGTGGTCTCTGGGAAGAAGGCAATGTAATACTTCGTTCCGTTCGTCAGACCGGTAATCGTTAACGGTGTGCTGGAATATTGGTTGCGTGTCGTGACCTTTAGCGTATAAACAGCGCTGGAATCATCCTTGCTTGTAGGATAGCTGCCGCTCCTCACAACAATTGTGGTGCTTGCCCACGATGCCAGAGTCACGCCATCGGCAGAGATAGAAGCAGAAGGGTCAGTCCACTTAACGGTCATCTTACCGTTGCCTGCTTCAGAAGAAGCACTCATGCCGGTAACATTCCAGCTTGTGATGCCTGCAACCTGAACGGTCGGAATCGCATTGAATTCGTCATCCGTGCTGTCAGTGTAGGCATTTGCAGTTGTATATGGGAAGAACTTATAGTAATACTTCGTTCCGTTGGACAGACCACTGTCACAGAAGTAAGTATTCTTATAAGCATCTCGTGTTTTACTATCGAGAACGATAGTGCCGTCACGACGGCTTGTAGGCGCGGAGCCTGCCTTACGAACAAGCAGGGTGCCGCCCCAAGCAGCAATCGTAGAACCTGCCACAACGAGGTCATCGGGGTCAGTCCACTTCACATAGACTTTCCCAGAAGAAACCTGCGTGGTAATACCGGAGACAGCCGCAAGTGTCAGACCACCACTGCCTGAACCTGCGCCGCCGGGGAAGTTAGATAAAATAGGCATTTTACGCCCCTCCTTTAACCTAAGAGAATGATGTAAACAGGAATGTCACGCTCTGGCATCTCGCCATCAGCGGCGATAGTCAATGTACCATCAGCCTGTCCGATAACTGAGAGCATTGCCTCACGAGCAATTTCACGCTGTTCTGCAGTCGCATTATGAGCAACAGAGATTGTGCCGTTCTGCGATGCAGTAAGCCCGCTAATCGTGAGGGTTTGCGTGTAGGGCGCATCGACACCAACCCATGCAGACGCAAGCAGAGTGGTATTGATTGCCACACTGCTGTTTGCTTTCTCACCAAGGGCAGCATCGATTTTTACCATATTGGAGTTCTCGGTTCCATTCATCTGGTTGCGCCATTCCTGAAAGCGAGTTGAGCTGTCATCGGTCAAATATAGGTTGTAGTTTGGTGTATTACTCATTTACTGCACCACCCTTTCAACCAAGCAGGATAACAACGACTGGAATATCGCAAGTGGGTACAGACCCATTTGCGGCAATCGTTACAGAACCCGCTGCTTGACCACAGATATACATTTCTGCTTCAGACGCAGCAGAGAGCTGTTCATCGGTAATGCTCTGAGACAAGCCGATAACACCATTCTGCGTTGCACCAAGCCCAGCAATGGTAAGTGTCTGTTGTCCACTCGCCCATCCTGCTGCGGTCAACGTAGCGGTAACAGCATTGCTTGCATCACACTTTTCAGCAAGAGCAGTCAGCATCTCTTCATCATCAAAGGGGAGCTGAGAATACTTCTTTGTACCGTCTCCAACTTTCTTACGAACGCTACCACTGGCTGTATCAACAATGATGATTTCACCATCCAAAAGGATGGGGTCTTTTGCTGTCCAGTTTGCGCTCGTGTCTCGCTTTTGTCTGATTCGTGCATTATATTCAGCCATACAGTAGCCTCCTTATAAGCAAAGCCCCGCCGTGCATAACACACGACGGGGTTGCTTGTGTTTTATTTATGCTCAGATGTTAACAGAGGCGCTGCCACAGTTGAACACAATATAACCGGAAGCCTGCTTCAGCTCGGTAATATCGTGCTCATGGTTGCCAGCAGCCTTGCTGTCCCAATCCGCGACCTTCTCAGCGGAGATACCGTCGAGCACAGTCTTGTTTGCGTGCTCATGCTGCTTAGTAACAGCGCCGTCCCACGCATCGACCTTATCCTGAGAGATAGTGTCGAGGATAGTCTTGTTATCATGCTCGTGCGCCTTCTGTTCAGCGGCGTCCCACTTTGCCTTATCGCCGGTAACAATCTTGTCCAGCTCAGCCTTGTTCGTATGGCTGTGCGCCTTGCCGATGGCGGTCTGAACATCAGCGTGGAGCTGTGCCAGAGTCACAGAGCCTTCCGTAAGAGTAGCAGTTACCTTATGGTCGGCGCTGACATCAATCACAATCTGGTCGCCAACTTTGGAACCAGAAGTGACATACTCAATCAGGCTGCCAACATTGATGTAGATGTTGTCTTCAGTAGCGTTGGCAAGAACCAGATGCAGGTATGTACCAGCCTCGCCCCATGCACCAGCCTCAGCCTTTGTCTCAACCGTACCGGACTCAACAACCATATCCTTGGGGATATCGATATTCACATCCAGATTGGTAGCCGTCTGCTTGATGTTGTAGCGCTTTGCCACGCCATCCGGGGTAGAAGGAGTGACAGTTACGGTATAGTCGGTCTGAGCAGGAATCTTACCGATTTTCTCATCGACGTAACCAACAACGGTCGTAGCAGTAGCACCTTCGGGCAACGCACCGACGCGCTCACCCAGAGCGTCAACGGCAGTTTGCGCATCATCGCCAGCCTTCTTCGCTGCCGCAATTGCTGCGTCCTTACCATCTGCGTAGGTCTTTGCATCTGCCAGCGCCTTAGTCGCAGCGCCAGCCGCGTCAAAAGCGCCTTCGTCTTTATAGGCAGCAGTGCCAAGACCGTGAACCTTCACGTCTTCGCCATTGAACTTGACAGTACCATTTGCAGTGCCTTCAGCCAGCGTATAAACGGTCTCGTCAGGAATAGTGATTGTGCTCACCAAATTCCAAGTAGATGTACCCTTTGCCTGAGAATACAGGTGGAACTTGCGGCTATTGTCCGCATCGACCTCCAGCTTGTACTGGGTATCAGTATCCTGAATCTCGCCTGAGATGTAGTCGGACAGACCATCAATCTCGTTTGCGGAATAGGTGGGCTTGGAAGCTGCTTTTGCCCAGTCGTACACGTCAGCAGCCAAACCAGCAGTGAACTGCAGCTCGCTGAATTTGTGTGCGCCGTCGCCAACCTTAAACAGAACAGCAGGCTCCTTCGCTACGGCACCAGTCTCAGCCGGAACGACAACAACGGCGACTTCACCGACAAGCAGTTGGGGGTCTTTTTCAACCCACTGTGCGTAGGTGTCATACTTCAGAGAAATGCGGGTATTAAATGTTGTAGTAGCCATAAATGATTACCGTCCTTTTTATGTGGTTTTAGTTAGAGCGGAGCACAAAGCTCCGCTCATTGTGTTTTTAATCAGACAGCGGCATTACCGCCATCGAGAATCAGTGTATCACCATCAGACTGAACCAGTTTATTCATGTTAAGGCTATTGACCTCCATGCTTCCGTCTTCAGCGACAGCGACCTTATTCTCTCCGGTGGAACTGGTGACAACACCAGCAGTATCACCAGCAAATGGAATGTTAACTGCCTTCTCAGAGATGTTCAACGCGGCACCAGCCAGCTTGATAATCTCGATGAGGTTCTTGTTTGCGCCCGCTTCAACGCCGCCAAGCTTTTCTTTCTCTTCATCGGTGTAGTCGTTGGCACTCAAGCCTTTACCTGCAACTTTATCAACCTTACCAGCCAGAGCATCAGGGAGACCAGTAACTTTAGCCGGAGCGACCTCCTTGACTTCGAGTTTACCCTCTGCAGAAACAGTGAACTCGTCAGAAACACTCTTGACGTAATTGGCTTCTGCGCCCTCTGGCAGAGCAACCAACTTTTCTTTCAGCGCAGTCGTAAAGTCCTCGGTAGAGAGCCCCTTACCATCTACCTTGTCAACTTTGTTGGCAATGGCAGTAGCAATAGCTTCGTTCATCTGCTCTGTGGTGGAATAATTGTCGAGGTTTACACTCACATCATCCAGACGAACAACTTCGGTATCTACCTTTGCGTAGATATCGTAGAAGCCAGTGTCGGCATTCATCACGAGATAGAGAACATTATCCTTGGCTTCAGAAGCCGCAGGGACTGCATCAACCTTCGTGAAGCTGGCATGACCGGTCTCGGCGATAGCCGTCTTGATTGCCTCCGCGATTGCAGTAGCGGTCATAGCATCAGTGATACCATAACCTTCAAGTGTGGTAGCCTTATCAGCTTTACCAGTCTGGAGGTTTTGAATGTCCTGTGTATGACCAGCGACGGTATCAGCCAGACCGGAAACGGTGCTGGTATCGGGTGTGTACCACTCAATAGCAGTACCAGCCGCATTGATGCGAGGCTGCTGACCTGCGGTGGCGGAACCAAAGCCCTTCAGAGCGACCTTGCCATCAACAATCTCGATGGACTTGCCATCGCCAAGGACGGCAGAACCGACTGCCTTCAGGGTCTTGTCCGGCTGAATAATGTACAGGTCGGCGGAAGATTCCGTTACGACGCAAACATTTTCGCCATAAAAATAAGTGCCGTCCGAACTACCAACTTCAACAGCGGTAGCGGCGGCAGCTTCAGCAGCACTCAGAGAAGAGAAGTAATAACGTGCGTCCAGAGGGAACGCAGTTTGCGGATTAAATGAAACCGCAAAATTCAGTTTGCCAAAATCAGCCATTATGCGTCACCTCCATATTAGATTGTCACTTTATAGGTGTTTGCAGTATCGTTGGCGTTAGCCATATCCATCACATACACCTTATAGTCGATTGCCTGATAACCGTTCGCGCCCTCGACAGAAACGACGGTCTTGGTGAAAGCGGTCTTGACTTCCGCGTTCATACCATTCACGTCCTGCACGGAGCTAACATCACGCAGCGTTGCGGGATACGCGAACACAACGCGAATGGCGCCAACGGGGATTGCGAGGTTGAAGCTGTTGCCAGCCGCCAGAGCCTTACCACTCTTACCGCTAAGACCACGCACAAGTGCAGAGTTCACTTCGCCATCCTTCGCTTTCAGCGTTCCGTAGAAGCTGTTGCGGTAGCCAGTGATTTTGCCTGTCGCCTTGCTCTTATTACCGGCAGCAATTTTACCGGCGGCATACTCATTACCGAGGTTCGTTACGGGAACAGCACCCTCGCCGTGAGTCGCAGTAGCCGTAATAGCGTAGCTGGTGGAGTCGCCAACTGTCAACTCATCGAACGAACCGGAGGCAGTATCCTTGGTAGCAGTACCGTCGGTTACGCTCCAAGCGGTAGCAGTAATACCAGTTGCAGGACCGTATGTATAGCTACCCGCGCTCAGAGAAGCGGTGTACGCAGGAATGACTTTTGAACCAACCTCATACGCTGCAATTTGCTTACAAGTAATTGTCACGGCGGGTTGTGTTGCTGTCGGATTCTTTTCCTTCGCCAGAATGGACGCGAGAACATCCTTAACATTCTTGCCAGATGCGGCAATCGTACCAGAGCCAGAGCTCGGAACGGTCAGAACACCAATGGCAGCAGTGTACGTCAGGTCATCGGCAAAGTAAACATTCTCGGCGCTGTAGTTTCCATCCATCGCAGCCCACACAGAGCCATCGTAGACATAGGCAGTGTAAGAATACTTGCCATCGGCAATCAGAGATTTGACAACAAAGATGTCATCTTTCTCAGCAGTAACGCCAGCCGCAGTCAGAACGCGAGTAATGACATCGTTGTCACTTTCGCCCTCTGCCTTCACGCCTTCATAATAGGCGGCGCTTGCTCCACTGATAGCCTTCAGGTTCTCATAAGTAGTAACGCCATCACCAATCTTGAGAGTGCCAAGCTCCAAGTCAAAGCAAGGCTCACCAGCGGCAGGTACAACGTCTTTGTTAGCAAGCCAATTTGCCGTTGTGTCACGCCGAACTTGGATTTGGGTTTTCATCGTAGTATTGGGCATAACTTTCCTCCTTCAAAATATTTTTGCAGAATGGTTTCATTGGATACCGTTCGCAGCGCCGCCATCAATCACTTTGACATCGCCAACGCTAATGTCGCCTGCATTAACGGGAGACAATTTCCCGTCAGCAGAAACGATATACGGAACCCAATCAGAACCGTTATGCACTGAAATAATGTGTCCAGCACAATCGTAGGTCTTGACCCACGCTTGCGCCTCGGTTAACGTCTCAAACTGTTTGCGCTCGGAGATATTTTTCATCTCACCATTCGCATCGTAGAAATACAGTTCGGACTCTTTGCTGTCGCTGGTGATAATCAGACTATCTTTTGGGATAGTACCGGAAGCAATTGCAGCGGAAATTCTACCTTTCTTTCCGTAAGCGACTCTCACGCCCATCTCATATCACCTCCGTCAATCAGAATTGAATCACGGCATCTTCGTCCACTGGGTCGTTGCCGCTATTGCTTGTAAAATGGATAACGTCATCACCTTTAACGAGCTTGTCAATCTCCTCTTGGATGGCGTCCATATTGCTCTCCGTGTCCTCTGTCTTCTTCTGCATCTCGTAAATAGCCGAAAGCTGATGGTCGCAGATATAGTCGTCCATGTTCTTGGATTCCTCGACATAAAGCAGACACTCGCCACTCTTTGCGATGGTCGGGTTAGACGGCGTGCCCGAGAAGATTTGAAGCCATGAGCAAACTTCTCCGGGGAACTTTGTCAGTCGGCAAGAAACCGGAAATACATATTGGTAATAGGCTTCTTTGTATTTCTCGCTTTGGCGTTCCAGCCGCACGATGTCAGCTACACCGTCTGCACGGATGTAGCTCAAATAAGGGGTCGCAGTCAGCATATCGATTTCGCCGACCTGCAACGGAATCAGGTAGATGATTTTCTGATTCAAGTTGTCGCCCCTATAAATCGGTTCATTCACAGTGATAACGAGGTTCATACTGTCATCCAGCTTGATATAAATCACTCGCGTCACCTCCGTTCTTTATAGGATAATGTAGTCGATGTCTTCCAGCGCCATATCGTCATAAGTCAGCAGCGTATCTGCGTCCATTTCGTTGAGCAGTCTATGCCGCTTCAAGATTGGCGTGGCTGCTGCTGACAACAAAATGCCACCCTTTTCCGGTGCCATAAATTGTGTGATTTTCTCCGTGATGCCAGCAAGGATTTCGACTGTACTCTGTATTGCCTCATACTTTTTTGCCGTTCCATCTGCACTTGCGGAGAGCTCAATTCCAGATTCGCCGCTACCGAGAGAAAAGTGAATCTCTGTTTCAATGACAGCGGCGGCAATCTGCATAGCTGTCCCCGCCGCAGTATAGAAACGGTAGCAAAGGTCAACGATTTCCGCACTCGGTTCGACCGGAGCATCAATGGTCAGGAAATTTTGTTCTGAAATCTGGCGCACCTTGGTGTCAACTGGAAGTGCCGCCGCAGGGCGGAGAAGACTATTCTTGAGAGACTGGCGCACTTCAGCGTCAATGTTCATTCTCGAACCGCCTTCGCCCAACGACTTGGCAACCATAGCATCTATAGATGCGGCGGTGATTTGCAGCTTGTCTTCAACGCTCATAAACATATTCCGAAGCGTTTGCAAATCATCGTTTGGTGCAATCTCAATGACGGTTGGGACAGGATTGAGAACATAGTGCGTTTGGAACTCCAAATCGATGCCCCAAGTTGATGCCATGTGCAGCCGCTCATTACATGTCTTAATCATCTTGTCGATATGCGAGACCAGCTCGGAGCCAGTTTCAACAGCGATGAACTTCTGGAGGGTATAGCTCTCAAGGCAACTCTCCAAAATCATACGGTTCGTCGCGGTCAATCCATCACGGAATGGAATGGAGTAGACGATAATGTCGCATTCAGTAAGTCGTTTGTTTAGGTAAATATCAAACTCTTTTGCCATATGCGACTCAACTCCTTATCAGGTGGGGTTCTGAGCAGACAGAGACAGGTAGCCTTCCTTAATGGTCATAATGGTTGCAGTCTCAACGCTACGCGGTGTAGAGAGCGTACCATACATCAGGAGATTGCCCTCGCCAACAGTGGCGGAATCGTAAATAACGAAATGGGTAATCGTGCCCCAACTCGCAGTTGATTCATTGAAGTTAATAGCCTGACTGTTGGTGACAACACCGTCAACCGGCTCACCAAGGGAACTCAACTTCACACGAGCATAGCCAGCATCTGTGGACGGCTCGTTTACACCAGTACCGTTGATAGCAGGGGCGCTGGTGCTCAAGCCAATGTAATAGGTCTTTGGCAGAGCAGGAGACGTTTTCGTGTTGAAAATATTGCCTGCCGCACAATTCAGAAAGTAGGTTGTATTCATAGAATCTGTCCTCCTCTAAAAATGGGCATAATAAAAGCCGGGTGCATACGCCCCGGTTTATTGCCTGATGAAACTCTTGTTGATATTATTGGTAATAAATAAGATGCCTTGTTTTGGAATCTCGATATTGCCGTTAATATCTTTGATAGTGATTTGATAGATGTACTTACCACACAAATCTACCGTGTCCAACGGGTCTAATGTGACCGCCAACACATTTTCTGCGGTGACATCATCGTTAAAATGTGATTCCATTGGCTTCGTAAGAATCGGTACACCTGTCTTGTTGGTAAAGCTAACAATAGAGAAGTTTGCCGTACACCCACTCAGCGCAAACGGCTGGTGGCTCTTATAGAAGTAGGTGTAGAACGCAAAGTCCTGCGTCTCTCCAGCTACGAAGTCAATGGTCGGTAACGTATATGGGCTGTAATCACAGGGCATATAGGTTCACCACCTTTACTTTTTCTTTTCGCCATCTGCTGCGGAAGCCTTTTCGATAGAAGCTTCACCCAGCATAGCGGCAACCTCCTCGATAACAGCAATGCTGCCACTCAGATTTGCAAGGTTTTGTTTGCCGTTTACACTAACTGCGTTCAACGCATTCAGAACAGCGGCAAGTCGATTCATAATCTCGTCTTTCATATGGCTCTCCTTTATATCTTTTGGGTAAATAAAATCGGGAGCGGAACACCATAGGATGTGCCACTCCTTACAAAAGCCTTCGGGTGCTTTTCAATCGTGGAGTTATTATGCTTCAATTACTTGAAGTTTCTGTTCGAGTTCGTCAATACGCCGGTACAATCGCTGAATCATGTAAGTGTTCAGGGAAATGAATTCTGCATAGCGTAGGGAATACTCGTCTGTATATTTTGAATGTGCATCATTCAGCCCGGAGCACTTTACTAATCCAGCAAAATCCTGCGTACTAAGACCACTATCACGCAATGCGTCTTCTACTTCTTGCGCGATAAAGCCAGTATGGAGCCTACCACTTCGACCAGAATTAAACCGATAGACGCTCGGCTGCAAACGCATAAAAAATGGGATGTACCTGTCTAAGTCGGACGAGATATTGTTTTTCAATCGCCTGTCCGAAGAGGTGTCTATATCCGTACTTGCAACAATACGGGTGCTTGTGACAACAAATGATTCACCATCGGATTGCATACGGACACCAGCATTTGTAGCGATAAAATAAAACTCCTCATTAGACCCATACATTTTAGCACCATAGGTGTACCGACCAGTACCGTCAGAACCAAGTGCACACTTGAAGCCACCCCAATCACTGCCGAGAGTTATAATATCAGCATCAATAGTACCAGAGCGGATGTAATTTGCATTGATATATAGCCTGTTCGATGTTGAATCGCTAAAAATGCCAAACCGCGTGCTTCCGTTAGTAAGCATATTGAAGATATCTCTGTCGCTCAATGCATTGTCGTAGGCAGCCTGCAAAGCGGTGTTCGCCAAGTTGTATGCATCACCTGCATTTGAGTTCGCGGTGTTTGCAAGGTTGTAGGCGGTATTATCTCTCTGATATGAGCTGCTATTTCCAACGTTTGATTCTGTGACAGAAGCCCAGTTGATTGATGAACCAGCAGCCATTGTGATGCTACCTCGAACAGAAACATTACCACTGGCATCGACTGTAAAATTGCCGTTTCCAACATTCAGTCCATTGAGATTGAGGTATCCAGCAGTGAACTCATAGTTGCTATTCATCATGGAATTGCCAGACTTGTCCTTGAACGATGCGCCAGACACGACACCTTGAAACGTACCACTCTTTGCATACATATCGCCATTCTTTTTTACCCAGAATTTCGCAGATGCGGGAGCGGCTGCACCAGCCCACATTGCATAGGCGGAGTTATCATTTGTGCCAGAACCGTTCAGAGCGATATAGTCACTTCCACTACCAGCGTGGAGGTAGTCATCTTCAATGGTGAAGCCACCGATTTTACCGGAAGTAGCAGAGACCTTGCCACGGATGTAGACGCTGCCATCATCGATATCGAGATAGAAATTTGCATTCTGAGGCATCCCGTCATCGTCGAACAGAATATTATCACGGCTGCGTCCAAGACTAATAAATGACGGATAAACAGTTGTGCCAGCTACGGAGTACAGGTCACCTGTGCCTGCGGCAATACCATACATAGGGTCAATGAGAATCTTGCCGCCGTTGTCCTTTTGGAGAACAAACGTGGAGTTGTTCAACCATGCGCCGCTTGAGTCCACCTTGAACTGCATGACACCGTCGTCGGTCTCATTCTCAATAACAAGATTGTTGCCAACAATAAGCTTACCGCCGATAACCTCTGCGTTCACACCAAAGTACGTTCCAACCTCGTCGGACGCAAACAGACCAATAGCAAGCTTTGCGGTCGCCCAGTTATCGTCGGTCATAGCAATCATGCTATCTACAATGCGAAGCTGATACTTGGAATCACCTCCGACATGGATACCACTACCGTTGATAACAACACTCTGGTTCTTGGCGGCAATAATTGTATTGACTGCCGCATCCAATGAGCTCTTCATAAACTTCGAGACTGACGCAGCTTGATTTGCAGCCTGATTATACAAATACTTGTTGGCATCGAAGCTGCGGCTGGTAGAGTAGCTGGTCTCTACCATATCTTTCAATGTATTGACATAGTCTTTTCGATTAAAACGATTTGAGAAGACAACCGAGAAATTGCTGTGCTTTTCAAAATCTAACTCAAACTCGATGATATATGGCGTGATTGTCTGCTTACCGCCGACGTTGAGATACACGCCCTTACCCAGCTCCAAGCGGTTTCGAAACGGTGCGAATTCTTGGGCAAATACGAAGTTTGCAGAGTCAACCGAAAATTCATATGTAGGTGTAGCCAAATCTGCAAGAACATCCAGCGCGTAGTCATACAGTTCCAACTGCACAGAGTATTTTTGGTAATCACTGACATTTGCTGTCAAATACATAGAGCCAGTGCCGCAGACAAACGAAATCTTGCTGCCTTCCCGTGTAGTTACCTCATCGATGGTCACATCTCTAATATCAGATGAAAAAGATGATAACGAACCGACAAGCGTGATTGTGCCGCTTGAAGCCTTTGTCGTATTGACAGTGATTGAACCTGCGTACAAACTCAGCACATACTGGTTGCCTGAACCAACCTCCAGTGTGCCACGAATAATATCGCCAGTGATATTGTGGCTTCCACTGAAAGCAAAGTTGCCACCAGAAAGTACATACATTTTCTTTTGGAACTCGTTGGTCAAATCGACCTCAGAAATTGAAGAGGCATCTACGGAAACTCTTTCGTTTACCAGTGAGTAGGAACTACCAGATACAGTCGTATCAACACTTGTGGCAACAAAAGTGTCTTCGGTAATATCCTGCTCAATAATGTACTTGCGCAAAATTGCATACTCTTCTTCTGAAAAAAACTTACTGATAGACAGTTCGTTGACAACAGCTTGAATCTGCTCTGCATACGGCTTGATGTTCGCTTCAAGCGCAGCAATCTCATCTTCTTTTGCAGCAATCTCAGCCTTCTTCGCGGCAATCTTCTGGTTGATTTCATCAAGCAACTTCTGCTGGTTAGCCTTACCGGTTGATGTGGTTTCCATTGCAAGCGCCTGAATCGTAACGCTTTGCTGTGCAGTAAGCGTATCAAGCTCACCCTTCAAATCCGCGAGTGTAGCTTGCGTTGCAAGTAACGTGGAAGATGCGGATGCCTGTAACGCTACCAAACCTTTGTAGTATGTTTGGCGATTGAGGACAGTACGTTGCCATGCTTCCCACTTTGCAGCAAGGGCATCAGGAAGGTCACCATTCGCAATGAAATAGCTAAGGTCGTAAATCCAGTTGGAGCCGATGGGATTGACCTCTCGGATATCTACATCATCACTACCATACGGTCTGATTGCAGTAACCAATTCATCGGTCACCTCTTCAATATCAAGGCTCTCAACCAGATTATCAAAGTCCAGATAAATGGGGAGCGTCTCTAATTCGATATCGGCGTCATAGACATTGATACTGCGCTCGTAAGGGTCAAACACGAACACACAGCGGAACTTGTCTTGGCAGTCGCCATACAGGAAGGACATAAGGTAATCGTCATACCCATCGAATGTACGATAGCGCTGGGCAACAGACGGAGCAACATAGCCCATATGCCAGCCATCGGCAACCTCAAGGACTCTACCGATGATAGTGTCCGGGTCGTTATGGTTTGTCTGGTTGAAGAACTTGAATGTACTACCGTCATCGCCGTCTTCAAGGAAGAATTTCTTTGTGTCGAGAACTTTTTCCAAAGAGTAGCACTGGACGTGTTTCACATCGGAAATACCGTCAGCACTTGTTGTCGGGTTCATAACAACGTAGATACCATAGTGTTCGGTGTAGATGACCTTATATCCAACAAGCTCGTCATAAATCCAGTTCTTCTCGCCATCAAGGATAGCAGGAACATCGAATGTCATTTCGCTTGGTTCTGCAAACTTGACGGACAGCTTTAGGTTATAGACACCGGGGATAACCCCAATAGTCTCCTCATGCATCGTCTTCAGGACGAGCGTAGGCGTTTCGGGCGTGCCGTTTTTATCAAACGCCAATTTGGAATAATCAAGATACAATCCGCAACACCTCCTTATCCTGCAACATTGTATAAGAACCTGCCAGAGATGGTCAGTACGCCATCACCGGTTACTTTGATATTATTGTCTCCGTGAACCAAGCGGAAGAAGTTGAGATTGAATCCATCGTATAGCTGTCTCTTATACACATCTCCGAGCCCACGAGACCGAGGC
>ENA-OZGK01000076-OZGK01000076.1-human-gut-metagenome-genome-assembly--contig:-NODE-76-length-25178-cov-11.071807_pt1 | contig 25178 bp, 30 predicted proteins | sample MGYA00244657_ERZ653660 | MGnify/ENA primary metagenome ERZ653660 (study PRJEB26926, sample SAMN06165211) | human gut metagenome | biome: ENVO:00009003; feature: ENVO:2100002; material: ENVO:00002003... | reverse complement strand
CGCGTAAGATCGTCGGCAGCGTCAGATGTGTATAAGAGACAGAACCGGGGCGGAGGGAGGTTTACTCATTATATGGCGGCAAATAAAAAAAGCTACGACGAGCTCTCGATTTCTGAAAAAATCGAGGCGAAAAAGAAGAAAATTAAACGGCTTTTCCGAGAAATGCCTCCCGAAAAGCGGCAGTTTGCCGAGGGGCTTATCAATCAATTCGCCGTGACCTCCGTCACGCTGGAACGCCTCGCCGACGAAATCAACAACGGCGACTTGATAGAGGATTTCGTACAGGGGGCGCAAAAGCTCCGCCGGGAGTCCCCGGCTCTCCGTGCCTACAACACGACGATAAAATCCTTTTCCGCTCTCACAAACCAACTCGTCGCGTTGCTCCCGGAGAAAGAAAAGAAATCGGCGGGTGACGAGCTTATGAGCTTTATCACAAAGCCCGCCGCCCGGTCGGGCAAGTAGTGAACTACGTCCGGGAATATTGGGAGCGGATTTCCTCCGGCGAAATCGTCACGAGCCGACGGGTAAAAGCCGTGTACGGTCGCCTCGTGGCGGAAATGGACGCGGCGGACGAGAGCTCGCCGTATTACTTCGACGAGGCCGTCGGCGAAAGGCCGATTATCTTCGTCGAGCGGTTTTGCAAGCAGTCTCAAGGAACGCTCGGCGAGTCTCTGACGCTCGAGCTTTTCCAAAAAGCATTTATACAACTCCTTTTCGGGTGGCTCGAGAGGGCGACGGGATACCGGCGCTTTCGAGAGACACTCTTTCTTGTAGGGCGAAAGAACGGCAAGAGTACGCTCCTCGCGGCTCTTGCGCTCTATATGCTCGTCGCAGATTACGAGGGCGCGGCGGAGATTTACTCCGTAGCGACCAAGAAAGACCAAGCGAAAAAGACGCTCACCGAGGCCGTAAACATGGTGAAGCAGAGCCCCGAGCTCTCCGCCATTCTCAAGAAGCGGCGAAACGATATTTATTTCCCGGCGACGGCCTCCAAGTTTGAGGCGCTGGCTTCGGACTCGAACACCCTCGACGGCCTCAATTCTCACGCCGTCATTATCGACGAGCTCCACGCGATACGCGACCGCAATCTCTACGAGGTTATGAAACAATCGACCTCGAGCCGCCGACAGCCGCTCGTGATTATGATTACCACGTCCGGCACGGTGCGCGAGTCCGTTTTCGATAACCTTTACGGCTACGCTTGCGAGGTCGCCGACGGGCAGACTCCCGACGAGCGTTTCCTCCCCGTGCTCTACGAGCTCGACAAGCGCGAGGAGTGGACAGACCCGACGGCATGGATAAAGGCAAATCCCGGCCTCGGGACGATAAAGCAATATACCACGCTCGCCGACTTCGTAGAGCGAGCAAAGAAAAATCCCGAGGACTTGCCCGGCGTTCTCTGCAAGGATTTCAACGTCAAGGCGACCGGCGCGGCCTCGTGGCTCTCCTATGAGGACGCAGTAAACGAGGCCACATTCAAGCCCGAGGAGGTCTATAACACCTACGCTATCGGCGGGTGCGACCTCTCCGCGACGACCGACCTAACGTGCGCGACGCTGATTATCCGGCGCTCGTCCGACGATGAAATCGTGTACGTTTTTCAGCACTATTTCCTCCCTCAAAAGAAAATCGACCAGCTCGACGAGCACAACACGCAAGAAGCGCCCTATAAGATTTGGGCGGAGCGGGGGCTCGTAACGATATGCGAGGGTACTCGCGTCGATTATTCGGCGGTGACGGCGTGGTACTGCCAAATGCGGGACGAGCTCAAGATAGACGCTTTCAAAATCGGCTACGACCGCGCTCTCGCCGGTTATTGGGTGGACGAAATGAAAGCGAACGGCTTTGAAATGTGCGCCGTTGCACAGGGGCCTTTTACATGGTCGCAACCTATGAGGGAGCTCGGCGCGGCGCTCGCCGATAAGAAAGTCAATTACAACAAAAATCCCGTTTTGCTTTGGTGCTTGACGAACACAGGCGTTAAAAAAAGCGGCGTGAACAACATTCAGCCCGTCAAGATTTCCGAAAAGCGCCGTATCGACGGCATGGTATCCCTCCTCAATGCGTGGGTTATCTATGTGCGGGATTACGAGGACTATATGTATTTAGTGGGGTGAAAAAATGGCAAAGAGAGGGCTCTTTCAATCTATTTTCGGGGGCAAGAGCGAGAAAAATAAAGATTTCCACGCATACAAGCTCTTGAGCTCGTGGGAGTCTACTTTCGTACCGTATTCCGGGAATATGTGGGATATTAACACGGTACGCTCCGCCGTGGACGCTTTCGCCCGCCGAGCCTCGACCGCACAGCCGCGCCACGTCCGGCAGTCGGCAGAGACGACGGTCGCGGTAAACGACTATATCGACCGCATTTTGCAGTTCCGGCCTAATCCGTACATGACGGCGGCGGACTTCTATTACAAGCTCGCCGCGCAGTACAAGGTATATAACAACGCGATAGCGTACCCGGTTTTTGATGAAACAGGCCGTTTGACGGCGGTATACCCTATCAACGCACAGTATTTCGAGCTCCTCGAGTACATGGGTGCGCTCTATTGCCGGTTTACCTTTGCGACGGGTGCAACGTACATTTGCGAATATTCCCGAATTATCCACGTCCGGCGGCATTTCCTCGAGCACGATATTTTCGGCGACGGAAACAAGCCGCTCGATACCGCGCTCAAGACGGCGAACACGCTCAATCAGAGCATGAGCAAGTTTGCAGAGCTCGTCGCGGTTATCCGGGGTATTTTGAAAGTCTCGAACGCCGTCAAGACGGAGGACTTAAACCGCCGCAGAGACGACTTTATCCGGGACAACCTCCGTATGGAGAACAACGGAGCGGGCGTTATCGTCACGGACGCGAAATACGACTATACGCCTATCACGGACAAGACGACTCCTATCCCGGCGACACAACTCGCATACGTCAAAGAGGAGATTTACGACTATCTCGGCGTGTCGAAAGAAATCGTCGAGAATACCGCGACTCCGCAACAGGAACAGGCTTTTTATAGCGGCGAAATCGCCCCGTTTTTCCGCCGCCTCTCGCAAGCGTTCTCGAACGTGCTCTTTACCGAGCGGGAGTTCGGGTACGGAAACCGTATCGTCTTTTCCGCGAACTCCGTCCAGTTTGCGACGCTCCCGGAAAAGGTCACGGCGGCAAAGTTCTTGACGGAAATCGGCGCGGCGACGCTCGACCAAATCTTGACTATGTTCGATATGCCGACCATCGGCGGCGAGGAGGGCGCGCGCCGGGTGCAGACCCTCAACATGGTAAACGCAAAGCTCGCGGACAAATATCAAACCGGCACGACCGGCGGCGGAGGCAATACCCCGCCGGACGACACTACGCCGCCCGGGGAGCCGACGGGCAAAGAGGAGGTTTAACGCTATGGCTATCAAACAGGGGCGCGAATATCGCGCTTTGCAGGACTTTAGCCTCGTCCCCCGGGAGGAGAACTCGCCGGAGTACAGGGTACGCGGTACGGCTATCGTATTCAATACGCCTACGGTGCTATGGGAGTGCGACGGCGTGGAGTACAAGGAAATTATCGACCGTCACGCTTTCGACGAGTGCGATATGTCCGACGTGATTTTCAACTACAACCACGGCGGAAAGGTCGTCGCCCGCCTCCGTAACAAAACGCTCGCCCTCAACATCGACGAGCGCGGCGTAAACATCGAGGCAGACCTCGGCGGCACGACCGCCGGGCGCGAGCTTTACGAGGAAATCGACGGCGGGTACGTCGATAAAATGTCCTTTTCTTTCACGGTACGCGAGGCGAAATACGACTCCGTTACCCATACCCGCACTATCACAAAGGTCAAGAAGCTATACGACGTGTCGGCGGTGGACATTCCCGCCTACAATGACACGTCTATTTCGGCTCGGAGCTTTTTCGAGGAGGAGCACTCGAGGGAGCTTGCGGCTTTGGAGCAAGCCCGGAGACGGAAGAAACTCGTAGCTTTGACATACTAACCACCCACACAACAACTATCATTTTTGGAGGTAAATTATGAACATCGAAAAGAGACGCGCAGAAATCGCCGCCCGCAAAGCCGAAATCCGTAAGCTCATTGAGGGCGACAGCGAGAACAAGCTCAACATGGACGACCTCGAGAAAGAGCTCCGCGAGCTCAACGAGGAGGACGAGAAGCTCGAAAAGAGACAGGCTATCGAGCGTATGCTCAACGGCGGCGCGGCTCCGGCCTCTCCCGCCGCTTTCAACAATCCCGTTGCTCGTTCCGCCAACCAGCCCGCGCCGGAGAACTCCGACGTGCTCTATCGCTCCGCATGGCTCAAGACCTTGCAGGGTAAGCCGCTGACCGACGACGAAAAGCGCGCTTATTTTACCGCGTCCGGCTCCGGCCTCCCCATTATCCCGGAGACGACCGCAAATCAGATTATCAAGAAAATGTACGAGGTCGCGCCGATTTTGCAGAAATGCAAGATTTTCCACGTCCCCGGCAATTTCAAGTTCGCAATCGAGGGTACGAACAGCGAGGCCACGTTCCACAACGAGAACACCGACATTACCGCCGCGAGCGACTCCCTCGGCTCCGTCTCCCTGACCGGCTACGAAATCGTGAAGCTCGTCAAAGCCTCCCGCGCTTGCTCCGAAATGGCGCTTTCCGCGTTCGAGAGCTATATCGTCGAGGTTATCGCCGAGAGCGTCGCCCGCCGCATTGAAAAGTACATTTTCACCGGCACGGGCTCCAACCAGCCCGGCGGCGTTAAGACCGCCGGTAAGGGCGCAAGCGGCGCGTACACCGACGACACCGACCAGATTACCGTAGCGAAAGAGGCCTCTCTCACCGAGGCGAATGTTATCGCGCTTTACGGTCTGCTGGGCGACGGCTACGAGCGTAACGCCGTTTGGTGCATGAACAAGGCGACGTTCTTCTCTGATTTCTTCCCGCTGATGAACAAGAGCAAGAACAATGTCGTTGAGTTCGCAAACGGCAAGTATTACATCATGGGCGCAGAGGTCTACTTTACCGGCTCTCTCGCCGCGCATGAGGCGTATCTCGGCGACTTCTCTTACATCATCGGCAACTATTCGCAGGATATTACCGTCGTCCGCTCCGAGCACTCCGGCCTCGCTACGAACAGCATCGACTACCTCGGCGCTTGCGTGTTCGACTCTAAGCCGGTCGCGGGCTTCGGCGCGTTCGTGCATCTTGCCAAGGCTACGGCCTAATGAGGAGGGCTCGAAATGGCAGTCGGTGACGAATACCTCGCCTCCGTCCGCCATAGCGTGAGACTCTCCTCCACCGTCCACGACGGGGAATTGACCGACCTCATTAACGCCGCCCGAGCCGACCTCGTGCTCGGCGGCGTTCTTGAGGAGAAAGCGAACGACGAGAGCGACCCGCTTATCAAAAAGGCGGTGACGACCTACGTCAAGGCCGAGTTCGGGCTCGATAACGAGGACGCGGACAGGCTCCGCGCCTCGTACAAGGAACAGCGGAACGGCCTCACGCTCTCGGACTCCTATATCGCGGCGGAGGAGGGATAGCTCATGTACTGGCGCGACGTTGTGACGCTCAAAGCCGTTACGGAGGGGCGCGACGCGGACGGTTTTCCGAAAGAGGCAATCACGGAGACGACCGTTTTCGCCGACGTGTCCTCTACCAAGCGGAGCGAGTTCTACGCCGCCCGACAAGCGGGTATCTCGCTCGCGCTGACGGTAAAGCTCCGCGCCGCTGACTATGACGGTCAAGAGCGGCTCTCCTATGAGGGCAAAGAGTACAAGGTCGAGCGCGCATACACGGAGGCGCGGGAATACTACGAGCTTAATTGCTCCGAGTTTAGGGAGGCGAGCGAATGAACGTAAACGCTCTTTTAGTGGGTACGCTCGATAGCCTCCTCCCTACCGCTGACGGCGTGTATAAAGGCGCGGCGACCGAGTATATCGTTTTCAACTATACCGAACTCCCGGCGGACTTCGCAGACGACGACGCGGCACATTACCGCTATCTCGTGCAAGTCCACCTATACGCGCCGCTCGAGAAGAATACCCGCACATACCGGCGGGAAATCTCTCGGCGGCTCGTGGCGGCGGGCTTTACCCGCCCGACGGTGACTCCGGCCTCCGATAAAAACGGACAGCATTACGCCTTTGAGTGCGAAATCGCGGGAGGCGTTGACGATGGCTAATCTATCCACGAGCGGGCTCGAGGAGCTCGTCGGCGGCTTCGACGCTATCGCAGAACTCCCGGACGAGGTAGTCCTCGAAATGCTCGTCGCGGAGGCGGAAGTTATCGCCCCAGCACAGGAGGCCGAGGCGCGCGCTATGCTCTCCGGCGAGTACAGCACCGGCGAGACGGCGCAAAGCATTTCCTACGATAAAAAGCTCAAGAAAACAGCGGACGGGCGAGCAATCTACGTTTACCCGAAAGGCACTCGGCGACACGGCAACAAGCGCCGCGCCGCCGAGGTCGCTTTCGTGGACGAGTTCGGAAAACACGGACAGCCCGCCCGCCCATTCATCCAAACAGCAAACGAGAAAGCGGCAGACCCGGCAACCGACGCGGCGGCTCGGGTGTACGACGGCTTTCTCAAATCGAAAAACTTTTAGGAGGTTTTATTATGGCACAGTTTGGCGCAAAGCGTCCTATCTTCGCCCCGACGAAAACCACGCCGGACGGCGCGCTCCCTACCTACGACTACGAGAAAGTCGTAACCGTGGGTAAGCTCGTCAAGGCTGACCTCACCGTTACGAACGCATCCGGCGAGCTCTACGCCGACGACGCGCTCGCCGAAAAGGTCGATATGTTCGCCTCCGGCTCTCTTGCGCTGGAAACGGACGACAAGACGGACGAGGTACACGCCGCTATTCACGGCGCGACCAAGGATACGAAGTCGAGCGAGGTCACGGACTCCGACGGAGACGTAGCCCCTCGCGGTGGCCTCTGCTATTACAAGGTCATTATCCGCAACGGAGTACGCTATTTCAAGGGCGTGTTTCATCCGCTCGTCAAGGCTATTCTCGGCAACGACAGCGCGGCGACGAAAGGCTCCTCTATCACGTTCGGCACGAGCGCGACGACCTTTACCGTGTTCCGTTGCAACTCTGGCGCATGGCGCATCACGAAAGAGTTCACGACGGAAAGCGAGTGTATCGCGTGGTGCGATACCAAGCTCGGCAAAGTGGGAGGCTAATATCAGCACGGACGGGAGGCGAGCGAGAACGGCTCGCCTCCCGCTTTGGTAATTGGAGGGTAAAGGCATGAAAACGGCAAAAGTGACGCTCGCGGACGCGACGTATTACCTCGCATTTGACGGCGAGGCTATGTTTACACTCCGGGACGATTTCGGCGGGACACAACTCGCACTCGAGGCAATAGAGCAGGATACCCGCGAGAGCTTCGCGGCGACGTGTGCTATCGCGGCGGTACTGGCAGAGCGCGGCGAGCTCCTCCGTCGGCGGCTCGGATACGACCCGGGCGCTATCCCGGAAAAGGACGATTTTCTCCTCATGGTGAGGCCGTTTGAAATCGTGACGCTCAAGCGCGCAATTATGACGGCTATCGAGCTCGGCTATGGTCGAGAGGTAACGAGCCCGGCGGACGACGAAATCGACGAGGGGCTCGCGGAACTTAATCAAAAAAAAACAAGATAAGGCGGGCGGAATACTACCGTATCGCCGTTCTTTGCGGAGTCTCCCCGGCGGAGGCTCTTTTTATGGCTCCCGGAGAGGTTTTCGACCTTTGGGAGCTATACCTATCCGCACACGGTAAGAACAGAGGCGAGGAGGGCGTGTAATGGCAAACCGTGAGATAAAAACGAAAGTCGCTATCGACGGCGAAAAAGAATACAAGGAGTCTCTCAAAAACATAAACTCCGCCCTCGGAACGCTTAAATCGGAATTAAAGCTCGTAGAGAGTCAATACGCGGGACAGGCGAACAGCTACGCGGCTTTGAGCGCGAAAGGCGACGTGCTCTCCCGTATGTACGACCAGCAGAAAGAAAAGGTCAAGGCGGCGGCGGAACAGCTCGAGAAAGCAAAAAAAGCTCAATCGGACTACGCCGAAAAAGTCTCCTCCGCGCAATCCGAGATTTCGCGTTGCGAGGCCGCTCTCGCCGCGCTCGGCGACGAGACAGGCGACACGACAGAGGAGCAAGCCAAGCTCACGGCGGAACTCGAAAAGGCAAAGGGTGAGCTCTCCGCCGCTGAAAAAGGATACGAGTCTACGACTCGCTCCGTCAATTCCTATCAAACACAGGTAAATAACGCCGAGACGGAGCTTAACAAGCTCGGCTCGGAACTCGATAAAAACGCCTCCTATATGGACGAGGCCGCGAAATCCTCCGACGGGTGCGCCGAGTCTATCGACGAATACGGGAAAGAGGTCAAAAAGGCCGGAGAGGACTCCGAGGAGGCCGGGAAGAAGTTCGACAAGGTAAAGACTGCCGCGACCGCACTCGGAACAGCGGCGGCGGCGGCAACGGCGGCACTCGCGGCGGCGGCAATAAAGCTCGGGAAAGAGGTTATCAGCGCATACGCTGATTATGAGCAGTTAGTCGGCGGCGTTGAGACGCTCTTTAAGGATAGCTCCGGTAAGGTAATGGAGTATGCGAACGACGCATACAAGACCGCCGGGCTCTCTGCAAACGAGTATATGGAAACCGTGACCGGGTTTTCCGCGAGCCTTATCTCCTCCCTCGGCGGGGACACGGAGAAAGCCGCGAAATATGCGGACATGGCAATTACGGATATGTCCGACAACGCTAACAAAATGGGCTCGGACATGGCCTCCATTCAGAACGCATACTCCGGCTTTGCAAAGCAGAACTATACAATGCTCGATAACCTCAAGCTCGGGTATGGCGGTACGAAAGAGGAAATGCAAAGGCTCCTCGAGGACGCGGAGAAGCTCTCCGGCGTAAAGTACGATATTTCGAGCTACTCGGACATTATCGACGCTATTCACGTTATCCAGACGGAAATGGACATTACGGGGACGACGGCGAAAGAGGCGGAGGCGACTATCTCCGGCTCTATCGGGATGCTGAAATCCTCGTTTCAAAACCTCATTACCGGCCTCGGCGACGCAGACGCAGACATAGACAAGCTATGCGATAACGTCGTAAACTCCTTTAATTCCGTCGTCAAGAACATTACGCCGGTCGTTAGAAACCTCGCAAAAACCGTCCCGAACGCATTAGAGGGCATCCTCGACGCTATCGCGCCTCTCCTGCCGGAACTCCTCGAAATGGGAGTCGGGCTCTTTGAAGCGCTCTTGAGCGGGTTTACATCGGTGCTCCCGGAGCTTATGAACACGGCGGCCTCGCTCGTGACAACGCTCGTACAAGGCATTATCGAGGCTTTGCCGCTCGTCGTAGAGGCGGCGGCACAGTTCATTACAACGCTCGTGCAGGGTATCGCGGAGGCACTACCGACGCTCATTCCGGCGGCGGTGGAGACGGTGACGACCATTGTATCGACGCTTATCGAGAATATACCCTTGCTTATCGACGCGGCGCTCCAACTCATACAGGGGCTCGCGGAGGGCGTTCTCGAGGCTATCCCGGTACTCCTCGAGGCTTTGCCGGAGCTTATCGAGAGCCTCGTAACGACGCTCCTCGACGCTATCCCGCAAATCATCGAGACGGGAGTCGAACTTTTAACCGCCCTTGTGGAAAACCTCCCGGAAATCATTACGACGATATGCGAGGTTTTGCCGCAAATCATCGAGAGCACTATCTCGACGCTCCTCGACCATTTGCCGGAAATCGTAGAGGCGGGCGTAAAGCTCTTGACGGCGCTTATTACCAACCTCCCGCAAATCATTTTGACGATAGTACAGGCGCTCCCGCAAATTATCACGGCGGTAATTAACGCCCTCGTGAACAATATACCGAAAATCATCGAGACGGGCGTAAAGCTCTTGACTGCCCTCATTACCAACCTCCCGCAGATTATCGCCGAAATCGTCCGCGCTATGCCGCAGATTATTACCGGCATCGTGAGCGCGCTCGGCGAGGGCGTGTCGCAGGTCGCGGAGGTCGGTAAAAACCTCGTCCGGGGCTTGTGGCAAGGCATCCAGTCGCTCGCCGGGTGGCTATGGGATAAAGTGTCCGGGTGGATTTCCTCCATTTGGGACGGCATTACGGACTTTTTCGGCATCCACTCTCCGAGCACAAAAATGGCGTGGGTGTCCGAAATGAACGTCGAGGGCGCAGTCGTCGGCATTGAGAAGAACAAGAGCAAGGCCGTAAAAGCCTATGGAGCTATGGGCGAGGAAATGCTCGCCGAGGTAGACTCCGGGCTCGCGGCGGTAAACGACAAGCTCAAAAGCTCTATCGGGGAAATCGAAACGGGCTTTTCCGCAAAGGCGACCGTCGAGGCCGTCTCCGCATCCGTCCCGGCGGACTTGACCGGGCGCGGCGGCGGTGCGACGACCTCCGGCGGCGGAGATACAAACGTCGTAAATCATTTTCATATCGCGGAGCTCGTCGTCCGTGAGGAGGCGGACGTAAAGAAGATTTCCCGCGAGCTCTACAATATGCAGAAATCGAAATCGCGGAGCAAGGGGGTATCTATGGCGTGAGCATGGGTTTTATTTTCGACAACAAGCATAGCGGGGATATGGGAGTCGTGTTCAAATCCACAGACCGAACACTCCTCCCCGCGAAACGGGTAACGCAATACACGATACCCGGCAAGAGCGGCACATACGACATAGAGGACGGTTACGAAAACCGCGAAATCGTATGCACGGTCGCTTTCGTCGGCGAGGGCTACCATTACGCGGGCGTGAGAACACGAGCGCGCGCCGTGGCGGAATGGCTCTCCGGCGAGGGCTTGCTCGTATTTGACGACGAGCCCGAAAAGGCGTACTCCGCAAAGGTCGTCGGCGGTATCTCTATCGAGCAAATCGCCGTTACGGGGACGTGCGAGGTACGTTTCTTGTGTAAGCCGTTCGCCGAGTCCTTGCGATACAATCAGCAGGACGTGAAATCCGTCTCTCTGCCTCACACGGAGGCGGTCAACGTCCGAGGGACGCAGGAAACGGACGGCTTAATCTATATCACGGCGCGCGGTAATATCCAAACGCTGACGATAACACGGCTCAAGGTAAATTAAAAAATTAGGAGGTTTCTACTATGAGCGCATTATCTAACGTCCACGCATCCACTCTCTTGAATACGTCCTTGCGGAGCGGGACGTACTATCTCGCCCTTTTCCTCACCGACCCGACGGCGAGCGGAACGGGTACGGAGGTATCCGGCGGCGGATACGCGAGAAAGATTATCAACTTTAGCGCGCCGTCCCTCGTGTCCGGCAAAGAACAGGTTTCCAACTCCGCGCCCGTTGACTTCGGCACTCTGACGGCAGACCTCGGCACGGTGGCCTATTGGGGCATCTATGACGCGCTGACGGCGGGCAATTTGCTTTGGTACGGCTCCTTTACCCGGAGCAAGAACGTACTCAACGGCGACGCTATCACGGTATCGGCGGGGGCTATCGTTTGCACTTTGGCATAACGAGGAGGCGAGCAAATGTATAACCGCACTCCGTACAATAAGACGACGTACAACCGAACAACGTCCATTGTGTTCGAGTGGCTCGCCACGGCGAACGCGGAGACGGATACCTCGGCGACGCTGAAAATTATTCGATACCTCGACGGCTCGGCGGCGGCGGTCGCTACCGCGTCCGGCGTGTTCGTCCGCGTCCTCCTCCCCTCCGCGCTTGCGGAGGCGGAGGCCGGGAGCGTCGGCGACTATATCCGCACTCTCTTTTTCTCCGCGCTTGCGGAGGCCGTAGCAACGGCGAGCGGTACGGGCGTTTCGACCTACGGCTCCGTCACTATGGTAATTGAGGGCGTGAACATGGTCGCCGGAGACGAGCTTATTATCGACACGGAGCACATGACCGTAACGCTCAACGGCGCGAACATCATCGACCGCGTGAGCGACGATAGCGCATTTTTCAAGCTCCAACCGGGCGAGAACGATATTATCGTCGAGGGCGGCACGACCGCAGACGTTAAAATCTTGTGGAAAGATAGGTGGTTATAATGGCAAAGCCGCAGATTTTCAACCGCGATATGAAGCGGCTCGCCTACCTCGACAACGCGCTCGCCGTCGGCTACGGCCTCGAGACTAATTCCCTATGGACGGCGACCTTTACGCTCCCGGCGGACGACCCGAAAAACGCCTATTGTACGCCGCTGAACTTCGTTGAGATTTTCGACGGAGACGAGCGTATCGACCTTTTCCGCATTATCGGGGAGGATATGGAGCGGAGCAACGGCGCGACTCGCTATTATGATTGCGAGCACGTCCTCGCTACGCTCCTCTCCGACGTTCTCTTTCAGTATCATCAATGCGGCGGCTCCGGCGTAAAGACTGCCGACGTTCTCAATTACATTCTCGCCCGGCAGACCCGGCAAAACTGGAAACTCGGGGCTTGCGATTTCAAACGCTATTTTGAATATAATTGGGAAAACTCGACGCTCCTCGCGGCGCTCTTTGCCGTGCCGGAGTGCTTCGATAGTGAATACCTTTGGTCGTGGGATACGACCGTCTATCCGTGGACGCTCTCGCTCACCGTGCCGACGGAGGCGCTCAAAAGCGAAATCCGATACGCAAAGAATATGACGAACATCAAAAAGACGACGGACGCGACCAGTATCGCAAACCGCGTCTATGCGCTCGGATACGGCGAGGGTGTAAACCAACTGACGATAGAGTCGGTGAACGGCGGCGTTCCATACGTCGAGGACGCTTTAAGCATCGAGCGATACGGCTTGTGTTCGACTATCCTCGTAGACTCGCGGTATCAAGTGGCGGAAAACCTCAAGGCATACGCCGAGCAGATACTCGCCGGGCTCAAGGAGCCGTATGTGAGCTATGAAATCGGCGCTATCGACCTCTACCGGCTGACCGGCGACAAGTTCTCAAAGTTCCGCCCGGGCGAAATCGTCCGCGTCGTGGACGAGGCCGACGGAATTAACCTCCGTACCCGCATCGTCCGCGTTGAGAAAGCGGATGCAGAGGGCGACCCGGGAAACGTCACGGTAACGATTGCCAACAAGACGCAGGATATAGCGGGCAGTATTTCCGACTTGCAGAGCCGCGCCCTCATTTCCGAGACATACGCACAGGGCGCGACCAACCAACAAATCTATAATTTCTCGGATAACGCCGACGCAACGCATCCGGCGAAACTGCAACTCTATATCTCCGACTCGGTGGTACGCATTAACAAAATGCTCCTCAATATCGAGTTCGAGGCGTTCCGGGCGTATGAGAAAGCTATCGGCGGCGGCGGTGGACAAACGACCTCCTCCGGCGGCGGGCAGACAACGAGCTCCGGCGGAGGACAGACAACGAGCTCCGGCGGTGGTTCTACGACCTCCTCCGGCGGCGGGCAGACCTCCGGCGGAACGGCGCTCGAGTCCTCGAACGTGCTCCCGAGCGAGACGAACGGACAGGCCGTGCATAACCACGGCATTTCTCAACACGCCCGCCTTGCAACGACCAGCGACGGGAAAACCGTTGACGGATACGAGACGTTCATTTGGTCGGGCGCGCATACGCATCCGTCGCACACGCACAGGATTTCCGCACATACACACGAGGTCTACGACCATACGCACACGGTAAGGGCGCACACGCATACGGTGAAAGACCATACCCACACCGTAAAAGACCATACCCACGCTATCGAGTTCGGCATCTACGAGGGACAACGCGCCTCGAAAGCGACTATCAAGGTAGACGGCAAAGAGATACCCGCGCCGTCCTCGTATAGCAATATCGACATTGTGAAGTATCTCGCCACGGACTCGAGCGGGAAGATACGCCGTAACTCGTGGCACTCGATAGAGATACTCCCCGATAACATGAGTCGTATCGTGGGCGCGGTATTCGCTCAAACATTCTGTAATTCTCGCGGCGGCGGGGACTACTAAAAGGAGGAAAGAATATGTCCGAATTAGTGACAATGTACCCGGCGCAAGCCAACTCCCCGGAGACTTCGCTCTCCGGCGCGCTGACGGCGGCGGGTACGACCGTAAACGTCGTTGACGGCTCCGTACTGCCGGAGGCTCCGAACTTGCTCACGATTGGAGCGGACGGCTCCACGGCGGAAACGGTGCTTATGACCGCAAAGAACGGGAACGTGCTCACCGTCACGCGAGCGCAGAACGGCACGACCGCCCGGGCATGGTCGGCGGGCGACGTTATCGCCCGATATTTCACGGCGGCAGACCAAACCGCCATGCAGGAAAATATTAAGAAGCTCAACGAGGGCAAGGCCGAGAAAGCCGCATCCCCGACGGCGGGCAACTTTGCCGGGCTCGATGCAAGCGGCAATCCGACCGACTCCGGCAAAAAGCCGGGCGACTTTGCCAACGCCTCCCACGCTCACGCGGGATACGCCGAGGTAAAGATTTTCTCCGGCGTGTCCGTCGCCGCCTCTGCATGGGTGAGCGACAGCACATACGCGGCGTATCCCTATGCCGCCTCTATCGCCTGCCCCGGCGTGACGGCGAGCCACGTCCCCGAGGTCGTGTTCGGTGCGACAGAGGCCGCGAGCGGAAACTTTGCGCCGGTCGCTCTCTCCGGGAGCGGGACGGTCAAAATCTACGCCGCGACAAAGCCGACGGCGGCTATCACGGTGCAGAGCATTACTTGTATTAAGGCGGTGAGTTAAAAATGATTGGTAGAACAAACGCAGTCAGCAAGCCCGGAGTCGAGCTCTCCCTCGTGGTATCCGTTACGAGCGGAGCGGCGGTCACAGCGACAAAGGGCTCGAAAACGGTAAACGGCACGGCGGCGGGCGGCTCGTGCGTCCTCTCCTTGCCGGAGGCCGGTACATGGAGTGTAAAGGCCACACTCAACGGGCAAACGTCCGACACGAAAAACGTCTCCGTCGTCGATAGCTACGCGGTGGCGCTGACGTTCTTTTCCGCGACGATTACCGTCAACGTAGACTCCGGCGCATCCGTCACGCTGAAAAAGGGCGGGACGACAATCGCCACAAAGACGAGCAACGGGACGGCGGTTTTCACCGTCACGGAGACGGGGGCGTACACGGTCACGGCAACAAAGAACGGGCAGACGACGAGCGGCTCCGTCAATGTCGTTTCCGGCACGACCTCCTACTCGCTGACGCTTTCTTTCGTGAGCTCTACGCTCAACAATAACGAGTGGAGCGTTATCAAGTCCGTTTCCGACGCGGGACAGGGCGCGAACTATTGGAGCATCGGCGACCGCAAAGCCGTAACGCTTAACGGCACGGTCGGAAAACTCTCGCTCTCGAATGTCACGACCTACGCTTTCATTATCGGCTTTAACCATAACGCGAGCGTCGAGGGTACAAACCGTATCCATTTCCAACTTGCAAAGACCGCGCTCTCCGGCGGTACGGACGTGTGTTTCTGCGATAATCAATATGGCCCGGATAGCGGATGGTCGTCCCCGGGTGCGGGCTATTTCGTTATGAACGCGAGCAACACCAACTCCGGCGGATGGAAAAGCTCGCAAATGCGTACAAACATTTGCGGGACGAGCCTCTCGAGCTATTCCGGGACGATTATCGCAGTCATTCCGGCGGCGCTCCGTGCCGTCCTCAAGTCCGTTACCAAGTACACGGACAACACCGGCGGCGGAAGTACGGCGGCGAGCAACGTCACGGCGACGACGGATTACTTTTTCCTCCTCTCGGAGTACGAGGCTTTCGGGAGCATTTCGAGAGCGAACTCGAACGAGGCGAGCAAGCAAGCACAGTACGCCTATTATTCCGCCGGGAATAGCAAAATCAAGTACAAGCACAACGGAACGAGTACCGCCGCTTATTGGTGGCTCCGTTCCCCGTTTGCGAGCAGCTCCTACTATTTCGTGCATGTGCACACCGACGGGACAGTCTACCACAACAGCGCGTTCTGTTCCCTCGGCTTCGCGCCCGGCTTTTGCGTATAATTCGGAAATCGAGACTTGCGCCATCAATGGGCGCATAGTCGGCGAGGAGGAGAGAAAATGTCCGTACCAAAATCGAGACGCGGCGAAAGCCCGGCGGAGTATATCAACCTCGCCCGCGAGATTTATGTATTCACATACAACCGCGTCCGCATCCTGCCGAAAAGCTACACCTTTTATTTTTCCTTGCCGCTCTACAACGCGGCGCGAGAGGCTTATCGCATGATAAAGACGGCAAACCTCATTTACGTTGACGAGAAATCTCCCGAGGAGATACGCCGCCGGAACATCCAACGGCGGAAAGAGTATTACGAGACGGCACAGGGCTATTATAACTCGATGCTCGACGTACTCGACCTCGCGTATCTGACCGTCAACCATGAGAAGATACCGCCGAACGTCCTTAAAGAGTGGGTAAAGCTCATTACGGACGAGCTCTCGCAAATCTCTAAAATCAAACGGAGCGATAAGGCGCGAGCTTAATCCTCCGCGTGATTAGGTTATATTCCGCATCGCCGCTAATTGGTGGCTCCGTTCCCCGAATGCGAGCAACTCCAACAATTTCGTGAATGTGAACACCGACGGGACAGTCAACAACAACAACGCGAACTATTCCCTCGGCTTCGCGCCCGGATTTTATATCGACACGGGGCAGACCGAATAACTCCTCACGGAGCGAAAGCAGTCCCCATATAAAAGGGGAATATAACCTCTCTGACGGCCTCGCGCCGTCGGACAAACATATACCGCGATACGGTTAGCCGGACGCTCCTTGCATGGGTGCGGAGTGCGTGTTTTCCGTGCTTTCATGGCTCGCCGTTACGCATTTTAGACAACACGCCGAGAAAGAAATGTACGAGGTATTTTTATTTTATGAACAGCGCAGAACGACGCGAGGCACGGTATCAGCGTCGCAAGGCCGCACGAATGAAAAAGAAAGCCGCCGCGCTCCGAGAGTACGGAGATTTCGAGACGGTTTTCTCATTCGAGCGGCTCTATGAGAGCTACCGCGCCTCCGTCCGTGGCGTTGGGTGGAAAGCGAGCACACAGCGATACAAAGCCGCCTCGCTTGCCAACGTCACAAAGACACACGAGGAATTGATAGCCGGGAGATACCGCTCCAAGGGCTTTTACGAGTTCGATATTGTGGAGCGGGGAAAGCCGAGGCATATTCGGAGCGTTCATATCTCCGAGCGCGTCGTACAACGGTGCTTGTGCGATTACTGCCTCGTGCCGATGCTCTCCCGGTCATTCATTTACGACAACGGAGCGAGCTTGCGCGGCAAAGGGTACGATTTCGCCGTATCCCGGGTGACGCACTTTCTCGCGGAGCATTACAGAAAACACGGGCGGGAGGGCTACGTCCTCGTATTCGATTTTTCAAAGTATTTCGATACGGCACAGCATGAGCCCGTTTTTCGAGAGTTCGAGCGGAGCGGCATCGACGACCGCCTCGTCGCGCTCTCGAAATATTTTATTCAGAACTTCGGCGACGTGGGGCTCGGCCTCGGGAGCCAAGTCTCACAGATTGCCGCGCTCGCCCTGCCGAACAGGATAGACCACTATATCAAGGACGTGCTCGGCATGAAGTATTACGCTCGCTATATGGACGACGGGTGTATCATCAGCGAGTCAAAGGAAAAGCTCGAGATATGCCTCCGGGAGCTCCGGCGGCTATGCGCCGAGCACGGTATCCGCCTCAATCCGAAAAAGACGCAGATTATCAAGCTCACGCGCGGCTTTACATTCGTCAAGGTGCGCTTTCGATATGGCGCAAACGGGAAAGTCGTCCGCCGGGCAACGTACAAGGGTATCCGGCACATGAGGAAAAAGCTCCGCATTTTCCGGCGTTGGGTGGACTCCGGCAGAATGACGGCGGCGGACGTGGAAACGTCCCTCGTATCATGGCGGGGACACATGAAAAGATTTCACTCGTACCACATGGAGCAGAGCGTCGAGCGGCTCTATCGTGAATTATTCAAGGGAGGGTAAGCTATGGAATATGTCGTTTATCGGCGCTTTAAGGCCGAGGGCATCGACGGAGCCTTTAACCTCCGATACGGGACGACCGTAACGGAGCGGGACGGCTTTCTCTTTGCCGCTGACGGGCGGAAGATTTGCGCCGCAACGTCTGAAAACGGATGGGAGCATTTTAGGCCAAACACGCCGGAGGGCGCGTATCGTCAAAAGATGCTCGACGGCCTCTATCACTATTACGGCAAGCACGAGGGCGCGTCGGACTTCGACCCGGAGAAATGGGCGGGGGCGGAAAATCTGTATTGGAAAAACCTCCTCCGCACGATGAACACGCAGGAACTCGAGGAGTTTTATAAAAAGCGGCTCGGAGAGCTGCCGAAAATGGAGGGATAACGTATGTATGCTATCAAAAGCGGCGGAAAGGTCGTCGGCTACTCCGATACCGTTGTCTATGTCCGCCTACACGAAAACGGGTGCTATGTCCCGTGCGACGAGGCGGAGGCCGAGGGCTTTTGCATCAAGACGGCAATCGACCGCAAGGACGAGGAGACGGGCGAGACGACGACATATCTCGAGGACTTCGTTTACGCTTTCGCCGACGGCGGGCTCCTCGGTATCGAGCCGGTCGGCTCCGTGGAAAATGTGAGCGGTACGCTCATGCTCGCCGAGAACGATAAAGTTCTCGATATTCTGTTAGGGGGTGCGGCGGAATGATTACCGTTGAAAAGGCGAAAAAGCTCCGGGCAATCATCGAGCGGGCAGTCGCCGCGCTCGAGCTCGACAACGAGGCCGCACTTGAGTGCGTCGAGCTTTTCCCGGCATGGGAGAACGGCAAGGCGTACACCGCCGAAACAAGAGTACAGTACGACGGAAAGCTCTATCGTTGCGTACAAGCGCACACGTCGCAAAGCGATTGGACTCCGCCGGTCGCCGCATCTCTTTGGAGCGGAGTAACGGTAGACCAGGCAACCGGCTATGACGAATGGAAACAGCCGACCGGCGCTCACGACGCATACAAAAAGGGCGACCGCGTTCTCTTTAACGGCTCCGTGTATGAGAGCCTTATCGACGGAAACGCATACTCCCCGACGGCGTACCCGGCGGGGTGGAAGCTCGTCGAATGAGCGGGGCGGTCTACACGGTCGAGCTCGACGGCAAAATCATAGCGCGGCGGGAGTCTCTCTTGTGGGTGAGGCTCGACGCTCCCGGCCTCTATGTCGTATGCCCGGAGGCAGAGGGCGAGGGCGTTATCGTTGACGGGGAGATTTACCACGTTCGGGGGTGTCCCATATTGCCGGGAAAGCAGACAGTTAAACTCGATTATTACGAATTATAACGGAGGTTAAGAATGGACTATGTAGGAGCGATTATAGGAGTCCTCGGGACTATCCTCGGCGGCGTGTTAAGCTATGCCGCTTTTCATAGGAACTCGAAAAAGGACAGCGAGAGCGAGGGCAAAGAGGCCGGAACAATGTTGACCGAAATCGGGTACATTAAAGGCGGCATCGACCGTATCGAGCGCAAGCAGGACGCACAGGACGCGCGCTATATCGGCATGGCGGAGCGTATGTCGGCGGTGGAGAGCTCGGCAAAGTCGGCACATCATCGTATCGACAGGATCGAGGGGCGCGAGGTGCGGGAGGACGGATAATGTCCGCCCGCAAAGGCGCGGCGCGGCGGCGGAAGTTCAAAAAATGGGCGCTCGAGGTATGGAGCTTTGCAAAGGGGTATCTCTCCTTTTCAAAGCTCCTCGTTTATGCCGTCCTCTATATCGACTACAAATCGACAATGACGACGCTCGACCTCTGCCGGATTTCCGTAGCCAACAACTACACCGGCTCGCTCCCGTATTTGACCGCCCTTATCGCCTTTTTACAGGCCGCGACCGCTACCGTGCTCTCGTTCTCGCTCAATAAGAGCAAGGCCGAGAACACGACCGGCGGAATTACATACGACACGGCAACAAAACGAGATTGCTAAAGGAGGTAGCAAAATGAAAGAAATCATCGTAAAGCGGCTCGGCGCTCTCTTGAGCGTAAAGAGCCTCGTCACGCTCTTGCTCTCCGGGGTATTCGCGTACCTCGCCATTACCGGGCAGACGAGCCAAGAGTTTATGACGGTCTACACGGTCGTTATCGCGTTTTACTTCGGGACGCAGACGCAGAAAATCAGCGACGCGGTAGACAAGACTCTCAAGGGGGAATAATTTATGTTGACGGTCGAGAAGCGGATTATTTCCCGAAACTTCACGCGCGCCGGAGCGGGACGGAAAATCGAATATATCGTTATTCACTATTTCGGCTCGCTCGGCACGGCGGCGGCGGTGGCGAACTACTTCGCCGGAGCCGATAGGCAAGCCTCGGCGCATTACTGTTTAGACGAGGGGAATATCGTTTATCAGTGCGTCGAGGACAACAATATCGCGTGGCATTGTGGCACGTCCGGCGGATACGTTCATCCGAGATGCAGGAACGCGAACAGCATCGGGATTGAAGTCCGCCCGTATAAGCTCGATAAGACGACCGCCGGGAGCGCGGCGGCTCGGGATTGGTATTTCACCGAAAAGACCGTCGATAATCTCGTAGAGTTTACGCGGGCTCTCATGGAGAAATACAATATCCCCGCCGAGAACGTCGTCCGGCATTACGACGTTACGGGGAAATGGTGTCCGCGCCCGTGGATGGGCGACGACATGAACGCCTATTACGGCACGAGCGGAAATGAACAATGGGCGAGATTTAAGGCTCGCCTCTCTGGAAACGAGGAGGTTTTCGACATGGATATTAACGAGGCAAGAAAGCAACTGACCTCTTGCGCCGATACCGGCGACACGCCCTCCGCATGGGCGAAAGAGGCGGCGGAATACTGCAAGCGCAAGGGCATTTTCAACGGTGACGGAGCCGGTAATTTCGGCTGGCAACAGCCGATTACCCGCGAGGCCGTCGCTTGCATCATCTACCGCGCACTCGAGGCGGCGGGCGCTCTCGGCAATCTTTCCGACGTATAATCGTGCAGAAAAAGCGGGCGGGGCTCTATGGCCTCGCCCGCTTTTTTGTTACGCTTTTAGTGCTTTACGTGCGTTATTTCTCCTTTGATGCACGTATATAGCTTTTTTGTTCCGATTGCCGCATACTTGAACGTGAGATAAAGGCCGTAGAACAGGCCGTAAAGCATCCATCCGCAAGCCAACACGGAATACCAACAGAAATAGAAACAGCCGACGAGCATCAAAACGAAAAGGAAGTACCAACAATTACGACGAGTCAGCCGGAGGCCGACTCCGAGCCGGAAACCGCTCATTGACTTTAGGCGTTTCGAGAAGCTGACAAACATAGCTCACCGCCTCCCGCTTTTCGTTTTCAGATACGGCACGAGCCCCCACGCGACCAGCGCGCCGCCGATAACGAGCCCGCACACGAAAGAGGAGATATTCCCTTGTACGGCGAGCGAGACGGCGGCGAACAGGAACAGAACACCGACGACAATCTTTACGAGCATAGCGGCCTTTGACTGCCGCATACCCGTAACGCGCTCGCGCTCGTCTGCCTCTGCCTTGCGCTCCTCCGCCTTGCGAGCTTTTTCTCTATCCGATTGCTCGGACTTCTGTTTATCTACACAACGCTTGCAGACATAGCGGCGGGACTCGGGATAATAAGCGCCTCCCTCGTTCGCGTCGAACTGCCTCCCGCACTTCACGCAAGTAACAATATGCTTTTTCATGGTATGAGTAACTCCCTCCTATTTTTTCGGTCTGCTGACCTTTAACACAATTATGCGTTGCGTATGTGCTAAAGTCAAGAAAAATGCAGAACATTAACACATGGGAGGCGAGAGCTTGCGGATATATGATTTTGAGGGAAAGAAGAATATAAGCGGCGAGCGCATCCGCGAGGCACGGCTAAAGCTCCGGCTCTCACAAAGCGACCTCGCGGCGCGGGTGCAGGTCGAGGGCGTAACAATGGAGCGGGACTCGATAAGCCGTATCGAAATCGGAACGCGGTTTATTCCCGATTATGAGATACCCGTCTTTGCCCGCGTCCTCGGCGTGTCCGCCCTTTGGCTCCTCGGAATAGAGTAAATCCCCGGCTCCGTGCCGGGGATATTTTTTGCACTTTTTTCTAAATAACGCTTGACATACTGCAAGCAGTATGATATTATAATAGACAGAAAGGAGGTAAACGCATTGAGCAAGCGAAAAAAGAAACGCGGCAACAAGGCAGAGCCGGACAGCTACTTAAACCTTGTTACCGCAGTCCTAAACCTCGTGATTGCTATTCTACTGCTGATAGAAAAGCTCACCGAGTAAAGGGCGGGGGGAGAAATCCCCCTTGCCCTACAAGGATAACACGAAATACGCTCAATGTCAAACGACCATGACGACGGTTATCTATATTTTATGCGGGATAAGCGTGACGCTCTCAATAATTTCAATCGTTATCAGCATCAAAGGGAGGCGACAGAATGGCAGAGGGAAAAAGAAAGACTAAAACCTCTACGGCGGTAAAGACTCGATATAACGAAAAGGTCTACGACGTTATTTCGGCACGAGTCCCGAAAGAGCTTGCGGCGGCTTTCAAGGAGAAATGCGCCGCCGACGGAATACCACAAGCGCAGATTATCAAAAAAGCGATAGAGGAGTTCTTGTCGCAGTAACCAAGAGGGGCGGGAAACCGTCCCTCTTTATCTATATACGGAGGGCTTTACGATGGGAGAGCGGACATATAAGCAACTGAATTGGACGAGCCGTATCAAGCTCGAGACGATGCTCAAACACGGACACTCGAAAAAAGAAATCGCCGAGGAATTGGGCGTACATATCAGCACCGTTTACCGCGAGCTAAAGCGAGGGACGTATGAGCATCTAAACTCCGATTACACGACAGAGGAGCGGTATAGCCCGGAAATCGCCGAGGCGCGGTATCAAGAGGGGCTCTCCGCGAAAGGAGCTCCGCTCAAGATTGGGAAAAACCACGCCGCCGCGCAGTTTATCGAGGATAAAATCGGGAACGAGGATTACTCCCCGGCGGCGGTGTGTGCTCTACTCAAGCAGGAAAAATATAAGCACTTCGGAATAACCTTTTGCCGTGCGACGATTTACAAGTACGTCGAGGACGGCGTTTTTCTCACGCTCACAAATCAAGACCTCCCGGAAAAGGGCGACCGCAAGAAGAAGCGCAAGACCATACGGAAAAAACAGTCTCGCGCATCGAGCGGGACGAGCATCGAGCAGAGGCCGGATTATATCAACGAGCGGCAAGAGCCGGGACATTGGGAAATGGATACCGTCGTCGGAAAGAAGCGGACGAAAGCTCGCCTCCTCGTCCTCTCCGAGCGAGTAACGCGGCGGGAAATCATTATCCGCATTAAGGACGGGCGCGCCGAAACGGTCGTCGCGGCTTTAGACCGCCTCGAGCGTATTTACGGCGCGGCGTTCTATGAGATTTTCAAAACGATAACCGTAGACAACGGCTCCGAGTTCGCGGATGCTGACGGCATCGAGCGGAGCGCTCGCCGCAAGGATGCAAAGCGGACGACGGTCTATTACTGCCATGCGTATAGCTCTTGTGAGCGCGGCACGAACGAGAATATTAACCGCATGATACGGCGGCAGTTCCCGAAAGGGACGGACTTCGACAAAGTGACGGCGGCGGAGGTTAAGCGCGTCGAGACGTGGCTCAATGATTACCCGAGAGAAATACTCGGCTTTATGTCCTCGGCGGAGGCGTTCGAGATAGCTTTCGACCGCGCCGCATGAGCCATCAAAAAAATATTCTATCTTTTTCGCACGAAATACTTGACATCTGCGGAAAAATTGTAGAAATACCGATTTTTTCCTTTGCAGGCGATTTTACTGGAAAGCTGCGGATTTTATCCGTCAGATTTTGCCGCTTTTTCCGTTGATTCCCGGCGGGGTCCGCATTATAATGAGAGAAAATTTTCAGATTGCGAGGAAGCGCCCATGAGATATGACCGTGTTTATAATTTTTCCGCCGGACCTGCTATGATGCCGGAGTCCGTTCTGGAGGAGATCGCCGCCGAAGTGCTGAACTATCACGGCAGTGGCATGAGCGTTATGGAGATGAGCCACCGCTCTCCGGTATTTCAGGAGATCCTGTCTCAGGCAGAAGCCGATCTGCGGACGCTGATGCACATTCCTGATAACTATAAGGTGCTCTTCGTTCAGGGCGGCGGTACGGTGCAGTTTGCCATGGTCCCCATGAACCTGATGAAAAACGGCGTGGCCTGCTATGTGGAGACCGGCGCCTGGAGCAAAAAGGCCATAGCCGAGGCCAAACGGTACGGCGAGGTCAAAATCGTCGCCTCCTCCGCCGATAAGAACTTCTCCTACCTCCCCGACTGCTCCGATCTGGACATCCCGGACAACGCCGATTACGTCTACATCTGCGAAAATGAGACCATCAACGGCACCGCCTACCACACGCTGCCAAACACCAAGGGCAAGGTTCTGGTGGCGGACCAGTCCTCCCTGTTCCTCTCCCGCCCCTGCGACGTCAGCAAATATGGTCTGATCTGGGCCGGCGTCCAGAAGAACGTCGGCCCCGCCGGTATGTCTATTGTCATCATCCGGGAGGACCTGATCCGGGAGGATCTGCCGGAATTCGTCCCCACCTATCTCCGCTACAAGACCCACGCTGACGCCGACTCCCTTTATAATACTCCCAACTGCTGGTCCATCTACTGCTGCGGCAAGGTGTTCCAATACCTGCTGGCCAACGGTGGATTGGAGGCCATGGCACAGCGTAATGAAGAAAAGGCCGCCGTTCTGTACGATTTCCTGGACCGGAGCCAATTCTTCACCGCCGCTGTCCGGAAGGAGGACCGCTCCCTGATGAACGTTCCCTTCTTCTCCCCCTCCAAGGAACGGTAATATTCCAGGGCGGCCTGGAGCATGGAAAAGGTGCCCATGACATTGGTGGTCATGAAATCCCCCGGATCGTCAATGGAACGGTCCACGTGGGACTCCGCCGCCAGGTGCATCACCCAATCCGGTCCGTATTCCCGCAGGGTGTTCCGCATCAGGGCGGCGTCCCGAACGTCGGCGTGCAGGAAGCGGTACGCCGGAGAATCCGCCGTGCCGTCCAGGGAACGGACGTTGCCGGCATAAGTCAGGGCGTCAATATTCAGGACTTCATGGCCGCGCTCAAGCAGCAGCCTGACCAGATTGGAGCCGATGAATCCGGCGCCGCCCGTAACGATAACTTTCATAACACTGTTTTCAGGGAAAGATGCGGCGCCATCATAC
>ENA-OZGK01000072-OZGK01000072.1-human-gut-metagenome-genome-assembly--contig:-NODE-72-length-25679-cov-4.708828_pt1 | contig 25679 bp, 18 predicted proteins | sample MGYA00244657_ERZ653660 | MGnify/ENA primary metagenome ERZ653660 (study PRJEB26926, sample SAMN06165211) | human gut metagenome | biome: ENVO:00009003; feature: ENVO:2100002; material: ENVO:00002003... | reverse complement strand
GAGATCAGCCTCGGTCTCGTGGGCTCGGAGATGTGTATAAGAGACAGGGCTGGAACACCGGCCACCAGTGTATCCGCTGGCACATCTTTAGAAACACAGGCACAGGCCGCGATCATACTTCCATCTCCAATGCTCGTATTCAATAGGAGGGTAGATCGACCGCCGATCCAGACGCCGCTGCCTACTGCAATATGATAGGATTCGCCTTTTCCAGCCCGCCTGCTATGGTCGCCCATCTGGTGTCCACCTGTCAGGAAGGTGACATCCGGAGCAATATCGCAGTTATCTCCAATCGTCACTGTCCCATTTCCATGGACAGTGAGATTGCATCCAATCCAACAATTCGCACCAATGCGGAGCGTCCCTGTATTATGAATCGGCCCGACGATTTTGGTATTTTCTCCGATCTCATAGCCGATGGAACGAAGAAGATTCCTCTTTGCGGGGAAAAAACGTGTTCCGGCCAAGACATGATTGACCATGTAAATTACAATTCGTTTTTTGATAGACTTCAACTTCATCTTTGATACCAGTCCTTCCGCAGTGGCCTTGCGGGGCTGCATGGACCGTTCGCAAACAAGCCGGAAGCGTCTGTACCGTTCAAAAGAGCCTGCGATAGCTGCAAAAATCGCTTTGCGGCAACCTCCGCATTCCACAACTCTGTAATCGTCTGGTACGCCGCTTTTCCGAAGCTATACTGCATAGTCGTATTTTCAAGAAGCCGTCGTACCTTTTCATAAAGCTCCTGAATATTGCCGGAGTGATAGACGCTCCCGTTCACGCCATCATTGACAAGGTAAGGTGTTGCCCCGGCTGCGTCGCTGGCAACCACCGCACACCCGCTGTTCATGGCCTCGTTTAACACAGCGCCCCAGCCCTCTTGGCGGTCGCTTGTGAATAAGCAGATGCTTGCGCTCTCCATATGACGGCGCACAGCTTCCGGAGACATGGTACCAAGGAACATCACATTTTCACCCAAAAGTCCAGCTTCCGAAGCCTGCCGCTTGAGCTGCTGCTCCATCTCACCAGTACCGATCATCTTAATTTTAAAGCAGCATCCTGCATCGCGGAGCATCTTTGCGGCCTCGATCACATCGTCCGGGTGCTTCCAGCTAATAAAGCGTCCACACCACAAAATGGTTGCCTTTTCTTTGCGATCAATCAAGTCATCTATGCTGGGATACCGTATCGTCTCCGGAAAGTAGCCCCATTTATAACACCGATCATGGAATAGGCAGAATTTTGCATAATCTCCCGCGGTATAGGCACTGGCGCAGAGCATATATGTCTTCCGCCAAGGTGGATTGTAATAATGCCACTTGAGAAATCGCGGTATATATTTCAAAACAGGATTTCCAGCTTTCAGCGGTCGCTCGGAATATCTGAAAAATAATTTGGCCTTTTTGCTGTATTTCTTTGTCTGACTCTCAGGAAAGGAACCAACTATCAGTACGTCCAGATCACGCAATTGCTCCTGAACTTCCTGCTCTGTCAACGAATAAGTGTATGGACGCGCCAAATCATTTCCCCACCCGAGATTCTTTCGCTCCGCATCCATCTCTTTATGCGCCACGAAGTAATAGTTGTGATTTGTCAATTCATAGAGGGCATCGGATAGGGGAACTTGATGATGCGTAAAGTAATTACTGCAAAAAAGAATTCTCATGTAGCCATCACACGCCCTTTTCCCAAAGTAGACAAAACATTTTCATAGAGTTTGACATAGCCTTGATACACCGTGTCTTTGTCAAAACGTGCCATTTTTTTATGCTCCGCACTCCAGTTGCTGTCTGCCACGTCTCTCACGGCATTTTCCAATGCCTGCATATCGCCCTGCGGAACCAAGCGTCCATTTCCCGGTGCTACCGTTTCAGGACAACCGTCCGTCTCATATACCACCACTGGCGTTCCGCACGCCTGGGCCTCTACCGTAGTCAGGCCAAAGGTTTCCTCATAGGTAGGGTTCACAAACACATCTGCAGCGGAGTACCACTGCGCCAGTTCTGCTTGGTTTGCCGTGCGTAAAAGCCCAAGCACATCGGAAGGAATATCCGGCAGTTGTTTTTCAATTAGGCCAATCAAAACCACCTGATAGTCAGAGCCGAGTCGGCCAGCAAGCGTCAACAAGTCTGGCAATCCCTTGCGTGCATTCCATGCATTGGCTACCCCGAGGACGATTTTCTTATCTTCCAGATGATACTTTTCACGCAAGCTGCTGGACTGTGGGCGGAAGATCGTGCGGTCGATTCCGTTGGGGATAATGGTTCGCGGATAGTTCTGTAGAAACGACTTGGAAACCTGATCCGCAAGCCATTGCGAGGGTGTTGTGATGGTCAGATTTTTTACACCGGTAAAGGCATTCTTTTTGCGAAGGAAGTTACGCCTTACATCGCCCTTCCAATAGCATTGCGGATACCGGTACAGCAATTTGCAGTCCCGACACTCCGTCTGCCATTGCACACACTTGACTTGCGAGAAATGTGTGCAATGTCCGGTAAAAGTCCAGCAATCATGCAAAGTCCAAACGACGGGGATATTCGCTTCCTTCAAAAAGCGGAACAGCATCTCGTAATTCACATAGAAGCCGTGCAGCGTGTGCAGGTGGATAAGATCAGGCTGAAACGCTCTGATTTCTCGGATCATCTTTCTGGTCGCCGCCCAGGAATATAGACCCGCGTGGTCTGTGAATCGTGATACTGCGTTGTGAAAGTAATACTCCAGCTTTCCAGACACCTTCACTGTGTCCGCATTGTCGGAGCATGCTCCCGTACCGTATAAAGCCTTTACATCATTGCCATACTTTTTCAGCAGGTTCATGATATCAGCGATGATTTTTCCAGTGCTTCCGGTCCCATATACCAAATTGACAAACAGCACTTTCATCCTTCTCATCTCCGATGTTGTGTGATAAAAGAGAACCGCCGAGGCGCCAAGGTGCGCCCCGGCGGTTCCAGTGTATTTACTCGGTTTCGCTGTCCAGAATCATCCGGCCAGCACTGTCAAAGTTGTAATATCCCTCCGGCATCAGGCCGTGCGTCCAGTACACATAGTAGCTGCGGTCATGGACGACCTCACAGGTGGAACGCACATAGTAGTAGTCGCCGTCGATCTGGATCAGACCGGCATAGGTACGTTCACCGTTCCTGTAGAAGTACAGGCTTCCATCTTCCTCGTAGATCCCGTTTTTCAGAGGTGCGACGCTGCCTGTCAGCTTGCCATCTGCGTCGAAGTGATATCTGCCCTGGGGCATCAGGTCATGCGTCCAGGAAATGTAGTAATCACAATCGCGTACCACTTCACACTTGGAATTCACATAGTAGTAATCATCGCCAATTTTGATGAGACCCGCATAGGTCAGTGTTCCGTTGACGTAGTAATGCAGAACGCCATCTTCCTCGACGATGCCATTCTTCGGAGTGCCGGTCAGCTTTCCGTTTTCATCGAACGTGTAGTAACCGGCTTCCTTCAGACCATGCGTCCAGGTGATCCAGTACACGCAATCGGTCACGACCTCACCGTTGCTGCGGACATAGTAGAAATCGCCGTCAATTTCAATCAGGCCAACATAGGTTACCTTTCCGTTGACATAGTAACGAAGCACGCCGTCATCGTCCTTTACGATGCCATTCTTGTCCGTTGCGCCCTGAATGAGCTTGCCCTCTGCGTCAAAGGCATAGGTTCCTTCCTCCATCAGGCCATTCATTCTGGAGCAGTAGTATGTCTGGTTCACGATCAACTGGCCCTTGCTGTTGGCATAGTAGTAATCGTCACCGATCTTGATCATGCCTGCAGGAGCCTTGATACCGTCGACATAGTAGAAGAGGTCTTCGCCATCCTTCAGGATCCCGTTTTTGCTGGTGTCCTCGTCGTGCAGAATGACGCCGTTTTCATCGAAGTAGTAGCCCCACTCCGGAAGCGCAAGACCATTGGTCTTGTGGAGCCAGCAATCCTTGCCGTTCAGCACAGTGCTCTTCACCGCCGCCGAGAGGGTCAGGCCCTCACGCTCCTCCAGATTCTTCTGAACCGCGAAGTAATAATAGTTGACCTCGCCATTCTCCTTGACAACGCGCTTCAAACCGGCTTCTTCTTCGATGATGCCGCTGTTGAGCCAGTAGGTGTCATTTCCGACGCTGTAAACACCGGTAACGTTGCTCTGGAATACGCCGTTTGCGTCAAAGACGCAGCGGGCTGCTTCCGTTGCTCCATCGGGGACCAGCGTCGCGATTCCGGTAGCAGCATAGCCGGTTTCGGTGTCCAGATAGTAGGTATTGCCGTCAATGACTGTCCAACCAGTCTTCTGCAGTTCGCCGTCCTTGTAGTACTGCTTGCCGTTCACATCCGTAAACCAGCCGTTCCAGAACTGCCACTGTGCATACAGCGTTATATCTCCGGTCAGTTCAAGAATTGCGCCCTCATCGGCATAGGTGGCTCCGCTGCCATCTGCGGCAGTGTTCCAGCCGATGAAATTGTAGTTCTCACGGGTAAAGGCGTTGGTATTCAAGGCAGTGTCCACACCGACTTCAAAGCGCTGAGGCTCCATACTGCCTTCGCCGCCGTTGGCATTGAAGGTGATGGTGTAGAACACACGGGCAGTTGCAGAGTACTGTGCCGTATAAGTGGCATCCTCTTCAGCAACCACAACCTCCGGACTCCAGCCGGTGAAGGTGTAGCGGTAGTTGTCGTCAGGAGCCTTATCCGTACTGTCCTTGAAGGAAGGCATGGCGCCCTTCAGATAATCTTCCTCAGCTACGACCTCGCCATCAATCACCCAGGTGATATGTGCGCCGGTCTTGGGAATTTCCTTGCCCTTTTCCAGCAGTTCATTGCAGACAGAGCAGTAGGTATCGCCGGTGTAACCGGGTGTCGTAAGCGTCGCTTCGACCGCGTTGCGAATCTCCGGCTTGTGGCCGGTCGCAGGGACTACTTCCTGTTTAACAAGCACTTCCTTGCAAACATCACAGTGCTTGCCTTCCGTCAGGCCAGGCTCGGTGCAGGTCGGAGCCTTTGCTGCGTCAATGACTTCGGTGTGCCCCTTGGCGGAAATCTCTGTCTGTGCAACGATGATCTCATTGCAGACGGAGCAGTGCTTGCCCTCAGTCTTGCCAGGTTCGGTGCAAGTCGGCTCAACTGCCGGATCAATGACCTCGGTATGTCCCTTGGCGGGGATTTCTTCCTGGGCAACGAGTACAGTATTGCAGACGGAGCAGTGCTTGCCTTCGGTCAGACCAGTCTCCGTGCAGGTTGGAGCCTTTGCTGCATCGATTACTTCTGTGTGGCCGGTCGCGGGGATCTCTTCCATACCGGAGAGAATCGCATCACAAACGGAGCACTTCGTACCGGCTGTATGACCAGCCTCGGTGCAGGTAGCGGGCTGTTCCGCAACTTCAACAGGGGTATGCCCGGTTGCATCGATTGCTTCGGTCTTGGTTGCATTGCAAACTGTGCAGGTGTAGGTCTTGACACCGGCATTCTCACAGGTAGGAGAGGTCGTGATCTCGCCCTCATTCCAGCTGTGGCCCTTGGCGGGGATCTCTTCCTGTGCTTTGATCACCGTTCCGCAGACAGAGCAGCGGGTACCGTCCGTCAGGCCGGTATCGGTGCAGGTCGCTTCCTTGCCAGGAATGGTTTCTTCCTTGTGGCCAGTCGCGGGAATCACTTCCTGCGCAACGAGAACTTCGTTGCAGACGGAGCAGTGCTTACCCTCAGTCTTGCCGGGTTCCGTGCAGGTCGGCTCAACGGCAGCATCAATGGCCTCGATATGGCCCTTAGCCTCAATGGCCTCGCCCTTGGTGATTTCTTTGCCGCAGATGGCGCAGACCGTATCGCCGGTGTAGCCGTCCTCGGTGCAGGTGGCATCCTTCTTGTTGATCACCTTGGTGAGAGAATGATTGTCCTCCCACTGGGCATAAAGAGTGGTGTTCTCGGTTAGATTAACAGTCGCACCATCCGCATAGGAGTCACCAGTACCATCGGCCGCCGTATTCCAGCCGTTGAAAGTGAAGCCATCACGGGTGAAGGTGTTTGCATTCAGCGCCGTATCCTTCTTTGCAGTCACAGTCTGCGAAGGCATCGTGCCTTCGACCGGGTATTCGGTGCTTCCGTTGGCTTCAAAGGTGACCGTCAGCTCCGTGGGCTCTTCGCCGCCCCAAACGCCGTTCACATAGTTAATGATATCGCCAGCACTTGCAGTTGCAGTTTCCGTGTAGGAGCCGTCGGCGTTGTGCAGCTTGGCGGGAGTAATGGGAACCGCTGTTATATCCGTAGCCGCATTCACGACCTGATAAGTCTCTGTTGCCGTTCCTGCGCCAGCTACCAAAACAATGCTTCCCGTTCCCGCGCTGCTGCAAATGTTTGCACCACCAGTCGTCGTATACAGGTATCCGTTCACCTGCATCGTACCGTTGACATCGATCATGCAGTCTACAATATCACTGGCCGTGCGCGTGTAGGTTCTCGTCGGAGAATATGTTGCCGGCTGGATGTCCGCCGAAAAGGCGAAATTCTTTCCGATCCATTCATCAGCATCATAAACGAAGGCGCTGCAACCATTCTCAATCGTCAATACTGCATTCTGCGCAATATTGATTTCAACACCCGGCAGAAGCGCAACATCCTGTGTGATTTTGGTCGTTCCGCGATCAACGGAGATCGTCATATTATTGGTAATCGGCAGGACATAGTCCTTTGAATCCATTGTCTGCCCCATCAGCGACAGCGACAAGTTGTTGATTGCCGCATCACCAACGACAGTAATCTCCAGTCTGTCAGTTCTTGAATTGTATTTTTTCGTAAGGCTTCCACCATTTACAACAGAGAACATCCCCCCATCGCCGATGAAATGAACAGATGTCGACTTTGTCATATTACTTGCGTAAAGGGATGAATAGATGTACTCGTTCGCGCCAGCGTTCAATGTGAGTGGAACCTCGACATTCTGGATATAGTACTGATTGAAGAAAAATGTTTTCTCTTTAGCCTTGTTCAGGAGTCCCAATGTCGAACTGCCGCCACGAAAATCGCGTATCTGCATATTCTCGTAAACGGTAGCGCCGCTTTCCGCAATGACACTGCCATCTCCGGCAATATAGCCCCAGACATACAGATTTCCGCCATTTGCAACTGTAATCTGTGCGGTATTCTCCATTTTGATATAGCCATATGGACCAGTCGGCGTTCCGCCACCATAAACACCGCCTGCGCCTACATTGCCGTTCGCATGATGCTTTGCGCTGACACTAATTGCGCCATTCACAGTAATGGAACTGCCTTCCTCCATAGTAAGCGTCCGATATGCGGAAGGAGCCGTCCAAGATGTTGACGTGTTTTCCGGAGTATCTGTGTAGCAAGTTCTGGCTTCATCAAAGGGAATCAGTAATGTAATCCCTGCTGGAATCGTATAGTTCCCTCTAATCGTGCCATCACTGGTCAATGTAATCATAGACTGTCCAGTCGTCTGTGCATATTCGGATGCCTCACCCAAATCGGCAAACGGCTGTCCACCGGTTTCGAAAATAGCCGTACCAATGGCAGCAAACCGTGCTGTAATAGTACAGTCACTATCTACGTTTAATGATGTATTCGCGTCAGTAGATATGTACTTTCCGTCGGTCACATTGTACCAACCCATAAACAGGTAGCCGCTATCCGGTGTAGCAATCAATTCATAAGCTATCATTGAACTCTGTGCATTAGAATATGTTTCTGTGATGGTTTTGCCATTCACGGTATACGACCCATTTTCTGCGGGCTGGAATGTAGTCGTAGCCACAATGTCAGAAACCAGTTTGATATTGGTTAGAGTAATTGTTGTAGCTGCATCTTTACTGCCAGACTTCAAATAAATCTTAATTGTGTCACCCGCATTTAGCTCACCAGAGTAGTTTCCATTCGAAGAAACCTTTGCGCCAGCAACTTGCAATGTTCCGCTATTTTGCTCGATAGCATAATCGAAGGACAGGGTCGCCTTTACCGATTTGTTGTTGGTAATCGACAATGTCGTTTCATAATTCGTAGTCCCACAGTCGCCCGTACTTTTGGCTGAGCCAGTTATTGTTGTACCGTTGGCAGTCCACGTAGCTTCTTCGGCACCGCTAAAACTCAGCCCAATATTTTCATCGGACAAGCCAGTCAATGTACCAGTGGTGTCCGCCGCAAACGCTGTAATGGTCACATTGGGTAACAGTGCCATGACCATGCACATGCAGAGCACAAGCGAAAGGAATCGCTTCAATGTGCTTTTCATTTCTTTACTACCTTCTTTCTTTGATGATTTCTGGCGTTTATTTCTATGTAAATGCTGAGCCCCGCCGAAAATGCGATGGCTGCCCAGACATGAGAGAGGTGGAACAGCATCCCTGTATAGGACGTCCGGAAAAATTCATCAATAAAGCGGAACGCTCCGTAGGATGCCATATAAAGCGGGTAAATGCTGCCGGGGTTCTTGCTCTTTTTCACTCTGGGAACGAGCAGAATCAGCATCACAATGTAATAGAGAATCTCGAGTTCCCTCGTGGGAAAGTGAAAGTGCGTTCCCGGTATAACTAAGCCAGCGCAGCAGCCAGAGACGATGCAGTTGATCCGAGCGCACATCACCGTGAAGATCATGCAAATCGTAAAAATATCAAAAACGGTTTTGATATTGCGTTTTGAAACCTTTGCGCTGATGAAATAAAGCACTGGCATAAAGAACACTCCGCCGAATAAGCTCATGTTGCCAGCATCTCCGGTTTCCAGAAACGCAAATGCTTTTACACTCAAAACACCACATACCGTATGCAGCACCGAGAATGCTATCACGGCATACCATTTCATTTGGAGTTGCCGCCGCATCCTGTACAGCCAGAATACATTGAAAATAGTTCCCAGCAGTAAGAGTACGATCAGGGAATGCTCTTTCAGCCAGATAAATACAAGATCAAGCAAAGCGTACTCCTTTTCATAATCGTATCCTCCATGAGGTATGGCGCTAAAATCACCATACCCCATGGCTTATTCGGTTATCGCACCATCTTGCCGTCTGCACCAAAGTTGTAGAATGTGGCAGGTAGCAGGTTGTTGGTCTTAGATACCCAGTAGCGCTGACTGGTGATAATCTTGCAGTAGCTGTTCACATAGTAGTAATCGCCGTCGATCTGGATCAGGCCAGCATAGGTCTTGACGCCGTCCACATAGTAATACAGCTCGCCATCCTCGTTGACGATACCGTTCTTCACTTCGGGATCAGGATTGGGATCCGGATCGGGGTCAGGTGTCGGAATGGGCGCATCGGTCATCTTGCCGTCTGCACCAAAGTTGTAGAAGGTGGCAGGCAGCAAATCATTGGTTTTGCTGATCCAATAGCGCTGGTTGGTAACAACCTTGCAAGAGCTGTTCACATAGTAATAATCGCCGTCAATCTGAATCAGACCAGCGTAGGTCTTGACGCCGTCCACGTAGTAATACAACTCGCCGTCCTCGCTGATGATGCCGTTCTTTGCAGGATCGACTGGATCGGGGTCAGGTGTCGGAATGGGTGCATCGGTCATCTTGCCGTCTGCATCGAAGTTATAGAAGGTTGCGGGCAACAGATCATTGGTCTTGCTGATCCAGTAACGGCAATTTGTTACGACCTTGCAAGAACTGTTTACATAGTAGTAATCGCCATCGATCTGAATCAGGCCAGCATAGTTTTTGACTCCATTCACGTAGTAATAGAGCGTACCGTCTTCGTTGACAATGCCGTTTTTGCTCGGATTCGGATTATCAATAATCATCCTGCCATTCTCGTCAAAATCATAGAATGCCTGTGCCAGACCTGTGTCATTCGGATAGGAAACCCAGTGTCGAGTATTTTTAACTGCGGTATAGTCACCACTTCCAAAATAATAGTAGTAACCATCTTCCGCCAAATACAGGCCATTGCAAACCTTGCCGTCAATCGTATAATAAGTGTTACCATTGAGATAGAAGAGGCCGGTATGCTGATATACGCCATGGCAGACGCCATCTTCGCCAAAGTTATACCAATAAATCGGGTCATCATGGTTATCGCGCAGTTTTACATACCGAAGGCCCTCATACCGGTAGCCATCCTGATCGAAGAAATACAGATTCCCTTCGATGGTGTACCACTTGTTCTGAACAAAGCCGGGGCCGTAATAATAACGCTGGCCGAGGTCAGTGGACAACCAAGCCCCCTTCACCAACTTGCCGTTTTCAAATTGATAGGTCACATTAGGGAAGAAACTGCTGTTTTCACCATTCAGCCCCTGGAAAGTCTCGGGATCAAAGTAGTAATAGCTATTGTTGCCATCTGCATCCGTCAGGTTCCACCAACCGGACTTGGCCACGCCGTTGATGGCGTAATACCATGCGCCATCGAATTCAATCAACCCAGTGACCTTTCCTTCACAAGCACCGGTCCTCTCATTGAACTGATAGAAATACTCGTTGCTCTCATCGTTGAGGCCAGGAACCTTGTGGATGCCCTTCAAGGCATTGTTTTCGACGAAGTAGTAGGATGTACCGTTAACCGTCTTCCAGCCTGACCAAGAGCCGTTGTCCAGGATGAAACGATCCGTGAACTCCTGATACGATTCGCAGTAGAAATGGCCGCCGCAGGGGTGCGTGGTATTCTCCGGCTCCTCATAGGGATAGATCCCATACTGCTCCTGGAAGGATGTCTGCTTGGCCATGTTGTAGAGTGCGTTTGCGCCCAGATAGATGTCGTAGCCGACCGAACCGGAGTTCTCGATGCTCAGGCACTGATTATCATCCCACTGTGCGCCATCCTTGGCGGACAGCTGCACGCCGCTGAGGATGCAGATGGGGTTGGCCGTATCAGGATCGATGGCCTGGCTCTGCTTGATGAAGTTGCACTTCACAGTGAGCAGATTGTTTTCGTCCAAGGATGCGGATGTAAGACGGAAGTAATCATTCGACACCGTCAGGTTGGAGATGTCCACAGCGACATTCTGGTCAAACTGGAACTTCACCGTCACCTCAGTCTTCGAGCTGACACGCTCTGCCAGCTGGAGCAGCAGATCCCAAGCTGTAATGCCGGAAATATCGCCGCCGGCAACCATGGACAGAAGCGGCTCCAGCTTTTCAGGCACCTTGATCGTCATCATATCCAGTCCGAAGACATAGGTGACGTTCATGGACTGGCTGGGATCGATCACATGATAGCGGTCTGTCTCGCCGTCGCCGCCGGGGAGGTATTCCGCATTGGAGACATCTCTTGTCCATGCGAAGGTTCTGTCGCCGCTTGTAGCGTTGTCAAAGTCGAAAATCGCCTGATTGGCACTGTACATGGCGACCTTGATCGTAGCACTGATAGAGTAGTCCCGCGTAATCATGGCCGTGATGGTCACATTGCGCAGACCGGACTCCTCGCTGCCGGTAAAGGCAAAGCCATTGTTCGCAGCTTCCACAGTACCTGCTGCGCTGTTGCTCAGTTCAAATGTGATATCGCCTGCGCACACAGCGACGGGATTCTCGTTATAGGTTGCAACCAGAGGAAGGCGTACCGAATCTCCGTAAATGGCGTTGATGCTCGTTTTGGAGAATTTCAGGCCATTCGGCTCGACCACGGTAAGCGTCTTGCTGCCGATCACCGTGTCACCGGACAGGAGCTGGATCTCCACGCTGCCTTTCTTGACGGCGGTGAAAACACCATCTTCAGAGACGGTACCGATGGTTTCATCCGCGGACTTCCATGTGATATCGGCAGGGAGTTCCGCCGCGCTGCCGGACACACTGACACCGGAAGCGATCAAGCGGACTGCGGCGCCGCTCGTCAAGTAATCATAAGCAGAGGTGATCAGGGCATGATCAAACTCCGTAGAGACAGGGGCCGTGGAGACCACCATCAGAGAGGAACTAACGGAACGCTCATAACCATCCGAAGGACGGTTCACAACCGTGAGCGTATTGCTGCCTTCCTGCTTCGCTACGAAGGTAGTGGAACCGCCGCCATCCAGATTGATTGCGGTCACACAGCCTGCGTCCAGCATGATCTGTGCCAGTTCTTCAGCACTGCCGCCAGCGGAGAAGGGTTCCTGACGGCCGTCCAGCACCATCATGACGACCTTGCCCTCAGCGGTGATACCCACACAAGTGCGGGAATGACGGCTGTTATAATAGTCTGCTGCGCTGGTCACGACGGACTTTCCATCCTTGACCAGATAAACGCTGCCACCGACAGCCTCTTGGATTTGGTCTTTATAGGCTGCGTAATCGCTGGGGCTGCCGATCATGGCGGTTCCATCCTTCAGAATCGCAAAGAAGTTTTCGGAGGCGACACCGTGATATTCGACACCCTCCATGACCAAAGCACCGCTGGGGGCACCGGTGGTCATGTTGTAGAAGTCTGCATTGACGCCGACCACAGCATTGTAGTGCTCCACATAGTTCGCTGTGTCGGACGGATCGGAGTGACGCTTCTGGGCTGCCGCCATCTGGTCGGATATGCGGGACATGGCCCAGCCTTGGCTCGGATCGTTGGCATGATAATTGGCGTGGATGCTCACATCATCGCGGGAAATATCAGCGGTCGCAATGTAGTAAACGATCTGCTTGTCGTCCTTGGTCAGCGCATAGTTGATCGTCTGCGTCACGCCGGGAGCGACCGTTGTCGTATCCGAAGAGAACACAGAGTAGTACGCGTCACCCGGCTCCGGGTCAGGTTCGGGATCCGGATCAGGGTCGACCGGGTCGGTACCGTTGGGGTCGCCCGCAAGGTCAAAGAGATAATCCGCAAAAGCGTAGCAGCACGCTTTACGCAGCGTCTCATAGTTGGAAAGGTCGGTCAGAGAATAGGAGCTCTCCAGCGCACCGATCAGGGTATTCCCGGTATAAGTGCTCAGAACCTTGCTCCGGATACCGTCTTTGGTGACCATGCTGCCCAGACGGTTGGTCAGGAAGTAGGAAGCGCGGCTTGCATCTGTAAGCCCTGCGGTGAAGTAGTTCTCAATGATCGTGCTCAGAGCCACACCGCCGCGGTTCATCTCCGTTGTGAGATAGAACGCATCCATGTCGCCATAGAGGTCCGTATCAGTGAAGGAGTGATCCACACTGTTGAGTGTGCCATAATCTACACCGAGGTATTTTGTACGAATGTTGGCAGCCAGAATGTCAACGTCCGTCTCCGTGGTATCCACCTTCTCGGGGATGTCCACATTCTCAGCGCAGAACATCATGTCCGCGATGTCACCTGCCCAACTGCCCATGTCGGCACGAGCCTGAACAGCAGCATCCGTCATGCCCTGCACCTTGGCGTAATTGGCCACATCCATTGCGCCAAACACATGGCCAAGGTCAACTTTATTGCCATTGGGCAATGTGAAGTTGCCCAAGTTCTTCAGTGCAGAAGCCGAGGTATTGTTCGCGGTATCCTGCTCGGAAACATAGGCGGTAAAGGCAGTATTCTCCTTGCCGCAGACCATTTCCCAAGTGCCGGAGGTGTACCGCTCCACGCCTGTACGGATATAGTTGATGATCAGCGCATTGACATTCTCACCGGCATTTTCTTCCGCATAGGTCTGGGCATAGCCTTCCAGAACCTTGAAGCAGGAAAGGAATGTCGCATAGTCTGAAATCTCGGTGACGGCAGATGTGTCATCCACTTGCTCCGATTCCTGGCCTTCCAGTTCAACGGAGACATCCTCGAGTTCAGAAGCAACAGGTTCTTCATAGTTCGTAGTGGTATCCTCAATTGCCGAGTCATCTGCCGCATACGCTCCAACAGGCAGTAGCGTTGTCAGCATCATGACGACAACAAGGCACATTGACAGATACCTTTTCATCGTTCCTCTCGCCATGTCAGTTTCTCCTTACATTTATTTTAAATTATCGATCAGATAATTTAAGTCCTCCTGCATTGCGTAGAAGCGGGTCTGCTCTGTCTCTTCCAAGCCAGAATCGGCAGGCAGTTCCTCAACATGCAGATAAACATTTCGCTGGGTTCCCGTGTCATCCGTCAGGCTGCCGACAACCTCACTGCTGTCATCACCAATTAAAACCTTGAACAATTCATAGGTTTCTTCTCCGCTCTTGGTTTCAAAGGTAACCGCAATCGTGTTGCCGTTCTGCTCCTGGCGAATGGTAACATACTCCTGCCAACGATCCGGATAATGCAGATCACCATAGTCCGTATGAACGACTACATCTTCTGGGATCGTATCTGCAGAAACATTATCATTCTGATCTTCCTGCACTTTGTCATTGCCGCATCCGGCCAACAGGCCACACACGAATATGACGCACAAAAATACTGATATCCATTTTCGATATGTCATCCCTGCTTTCCTTTGGCGTATTCGGATTTTGTTTTGTTTGCTTGTCACTTTGTCGTCTTGCATTTCTTGACCTCCGTAGTTTTATAATTACTAATTGCTTCCATGAAAATATCTCTTAGACATTCTTCATTAACTTCAGCGCTATGAAACTGTTCGGCCAATGATTGTGCGCATAGTGTATAATGACTGTACTCATTGGCTTCTTCGCATAAATGCCGTATTGCATTAGGAAGTTCTTCTGCTTTTTCGAGTATGTATGCAGCACGATAACGTCTCAAATAATCAATTGCTGCAATTTCAGATGGCCCATACGCAAGAATGCATGCTCCGCTTCGTAGGCTTTCTGCAATTTTTGTAGAAAGGGAATACTTAGTACGACAAATTGATTTGTTATCAAAGGCTTCAGTAAAGATAATAAACTTACTTGTCCCTAAGAGCCGCTCAACCTCTCGCTCAGAAATACATCCGCAATAAGTCAATCCATTTCCCTTGTTGATTTGTTGAAGAATTGTGGAATTCCGCTCACCGGAGTATACATTGATTGTCTCAAATCCAGTTATTGCGGCTGCCCTGAGCGCACGCCCCAGTTCAGTCAGCGGTACAATGCGATTGATTCCCAAATTCCCAACATAAACAACACCCGACCGGAAATCAGCAGGCAGCGAGTAATGGTTAATTGCACTTGAGATTCGGATCGTTTTTGTTGGAACTTGAAACAAGCGTGCATAATCTCTTTGCATCATGTCACTGATCGTAACAATAGTCCCGCCCCGATGAATGACCTTTCGGGCCAGCTTCACCAGCTGTTGGCATTGTATTCGACGAAAAAAAGGTCCATGATTCAGCGGCTCAATATAGAAATCATCTGCGCACCACATCACAATCGGAATGTGCAGGAAATCCGACAGCCAGATGGCGATACGATAGGGAAACGCATAGTCTCCGGCCGCTAAAAATATGACATTAGGGGCAAATGCCTGCACCCACTCCAAAAGCGCTTTGGTTTTCCATTTGCCGAATCTCCACATTGTGTCCCGCAAAAAATAGATGAATGATGTACGCCGTCTGGAAAACTGATATACCTTCGCCAGCCGGCCTGTGTCGGTTCTGCTCTGCACCGCCGATTCATCAATGTCTGATGCATCAAAGACCCTGAACTCTGTTTTTCGTGTAAACAGCGAATGCAGAATATTGCTGTCCGTCATTCTGAAATAGTGCAGACAGCATCTTCGAGTCGGAATCTCCTGATGGAAGTACAATTGTGCGAGATTATCTGGGGGGATTCCAGCCAACATATGCATCATTGTTTTCCCCATGTTTCCAGAAGAACTGAAAACATTGTGACTAACAACAAGTACTCGCGGTTCTACCATATTATCTCCTCGAAAATATCCGGAATCGCATTTATCGAATGCTTCTTGTAAGAACGTCGAACTGCATATTATGAAGTTCCGACAGATGCGCTTCATACGGGTGCTCCAGATCCAGAATGGCGACATGCTCTTTGCACTTTCTGTCCTCCGGATTTGGGAGCGCATGGTAATCGCCGTACAGCTTCGTCAGCAACTCGTCATAATAGGCAGATACCGGAAATACTCCATTCTCGAACTGCATCTCAACGGACTGCTCAATCCATACCCGCGGGAATATATTTTTCTCGTATTTGCTCCCTGCGCCAAAAAATGTATGGACTAACTGCGATTTCTGATCTTTTTTTCGTATACAAATTGCCTTGAGCCCTTCGAGCGGGAACATGCGGCATACCTGCATGAATAGCTTCTTAATCACACTATTGGTTTCATACCCACGAGCATATAGGCTTTTTGCAATAATAATTTTCGATACACAAAACTGTATCTTCCGCATCAAAGTGCAATCAGAGAGGTTATCGCACGGGAAGATATCGACATACACGCCTTGGTGCGTCTTCAAATCCTTTGGATAATACTTCTCGATGCAGGTCGTATTGTTTCGCCGCAATTTGGAGTAGGGCATTGGCCAATGAGCGCTGTGTTCCTGCTGGGCAAAATATAAAGTCTCGTCAAAATCTTTGGCCGCTTCCTTGAAAAAACGCTCATACTCACTGCGAGACATTATAATATCCACATCATCATCCCATAGAATGAAGCCGTGATGTCTGACTGCCCCTAATGCAGTGCCCGCAAAAAGCTGATATGATATTCGGTGCTTTTTGCAGACGATATCAATGTCTTTCAACATTTCCAGCAGAAGCGTCTGATGGTCTGTTATTTCAGTCTGTCGTTCGAGTGTTTTCACATGTGCTTCCTCATTTGCGCAATAACGTTTCAAACATAAATTTACGCAGCCAGTTCGGTGCCAGCGCCGAACCGCTTCGGATAATACAACTCTCGGCATATTGCCAAGCATTTATGAATCCTTGCTTCCACATAAAGCGGAACAACTCTATCTGTGTTTTCGCGTAACGCCAACCCGCTCTTCGTTTATACATGATTGTACCTGCTCTCATATAGAGCAGCGGCTCTTGAATATTGTATCCCTCGTAACCAGCCATCAGCATTCGAAGCCACAGATAATAGTCCTCCAGCAGGTAAAAGTGCTGATACGAGCCTACTGCCTCTACTGCCGATTTTTTGTACATTACACATGGATGGTTAAACGGATTCCGCTTTTTAGCGAACTCAATAATTTCTTTACTCTTTTCTGGCAAAACCCTTTTACAATTTGCGTTTTCTGGAGTCTCGGAGAATTCCATTACCGTGCCTGAACAAATACTTACAATCGGGTACTTATTAAAGATTGTGACCTGCTTTTCGCATCTGTCTGGGTATGCAATATCATCACTGTCCATACGCGCAACCAGTTCATTCCTGCAGTGCCTTATCCCTTCATTCAAGGCATTTCCCAAGCCCATGTTTTTCTCAAGCCGCACGACCGTTAAGGTCTCGCCCATCTGACGCTGCTTTTCAGCAATCACACCGTCCAATTCCGGGGTCAGTGGTCCATCACATACCAAAACGAAATCACTGGTCGGCAGGGTTTGAGTCTGCATGCTTTCAATTGCAAGTCTCAGCCATGTCGGATTTTCCTTGCTATAGACTGACATAAGGACGGAATATGCTCCATATTGCTCTGCGCTCATAAAGCACCTCTTCCTGCTCCAACTATTTGCTGAGAAGTTTCACGCATTTTTCCCACGCCCGATATCCATCCCCAAGCATATGGATATCACTTCCCAGATATTTGACGCTTCCGTTTTTGATCCATTTCAAATAGCGCTTGCGCTGTAACGGTCTTATCAGGCACTCTGAATTAAGTTGAAGAGATACATTGTTCTGTATCAATCGCTCGATTGCTTCGGGCGAATACCGTTCCGCATGTGCAAGAACAATCTTAATATCGTGTCTTTCACAAAGTGAGTAGAGCGTATCCCATATGGACTCCGGCCACTGGTAAAATGGCATTTCAAGGAGAATTTCATTTGTTTCGCCCCGGCAAAGACAAGGCAACCCGTCCAATCGATCCAATCCATCACATATAAGGACTTCTGCTCCCAGTTGGATGGTCGGCATATTATTAGTAAGATGCTCTTGCAGCACTTTGGCCGTCTGTGTTCTCCGCTGCAGAAAAGATTCGATTGATTCCTTGTGCGGGTAAAAATGCGGCGTTGCGCAGATTGTTTTTATGCCAACAGCGGAAGCCATCCCAAGCTGTTTCAGAGATGTTTCTATACTGTCACTTCCGTGATCACATCCGGGCAAAATATGTGCATGATAATCCAGCGATAAATCAATTGCCATGCTGCTGCGCCTCGTAAGGATCTGCATAGGAGTATTTATATCCGTATTTGTCCCCGTATTTGTACTTGTACGAATATTTGACCGACTTCATATTAAGATCGTTCAATACAACACCGCACAAGTTCCCACCGGCACGGTGTACCGCTGCAATAGCAACATTTAGTTCATCTGCAGTCGTGTCTCCAGACTTGCTGACGAGAACGATTCCATCCACATATGTGGATATAATTTGTGCATCGGCAACCGTATTGATTGGAGGAGTATCGATAATAACATAGTCATAACGCTTCGAGCACTCTGCAATAAACTGTTTCATTCTGTCCGATGAAAGTAACTCGGACGGGTTTGGCGGGATTGTTCCTGTGCAGACAAGCCAAAGCGGAAGATTCTCTACTTTCATCATCTCAAGCTGCCATATGTTTGCCAAAAAGTCGCACAATCCCGTAGACAGCTCTGCTTTCCAAAGCCGCCGCTGCGTTGGTTTTCTCATATCAGCATCAATGAGCAAAACCTTTTTTCCAAGCATCGCATAGCTGATGGCAATATTGGCTGCGGTCAAACTTTTTCCTTCGGATGGTTTTGCGCTGGTAATTGCAAATGTTGTACACGGAAGAGCCTTATCCTTTGCCATGCAGAACATCAAGCTGGTTCGTAATTTCACATACGCTTCTTTTATTGCGAATGGTGAATCATTATTGAGCAACCGTCTACGGTTTGCAGTAATAGCCTCATTGGTGACTTTGTGCTTGCCCGGCTTTCGGATCATAGCAAACTGCACCTCCTTCCGTCAGTGTCCAATAAGTGTAATTTCCATCAGTTACATTAATATCAGGTATTTGTCCCAATACAGTTACACCAGTCAACCTTTCGATATCTTCCGGTAAGTAAATTGTCGTATCAGACAACATGCGCATTATGAATACAATTGCAGCAAGGATTACTCCCACAATAAAGCCAAGCGCACTATCAAAAACCACTCGAGGTGACGATTTTTCTGTTGCCACTTCCGGGCGGTCTACAACTTCGACGCCACCCGCCTTTGTAATTCTGACAATCTCAGTTGGAGCGACTTTAGCAAAAGAATTTGCTATTTTACAAGAAAACTCTGGATCAGTTGTCGTAACAACTACATCAAGTAGCTGTGTGTTGGAAACAACTGAAACACTGACCATTTTGCTGAGTTCTTTCCTTGAAAGTTCGCTACTTGTATCCATATCTTTCAGCACTGCATCCAAAACGGAATTACTTGCTAAAATTTTGGAATACGTTGTCGCCAGACTTTCCGCTGCTTGGAGGTCACTGTTGTTGATTGTTCCTGATTGCAATGTATTATTTGAGCTGTTGTATACATAAAAACTGACTTCGGATTCATAGGTTGGTGTAACCAAAAGAGTCACTGCGATATAAACTCCGACTCCTAACACAATTCCCGCAAGCAATAGCCAATGGCATCGCCGTAAGAGGGCCTTCGTAATAACCCATAAAGTAATCTCGCTGTTACTTTCGATGTTGGGTGCTTTCTGGTTTTCATTCATATGGTAATTTGACCTCCGCGCCTATATCTATTATTTAGTATCGAATATTATCGAGCTCCATCTCCGCTAAAAATGACACCAATGGTACGCAAAATGCATGCCAAGTCCATTCGAATAGATCTGTACCGTATGTATTCCATATCGTAAATGATTTTCTCTTCCGGCTTCAGTGAATATCCGCCGTTTACCTGTGCATATCCGGTCAGCCCTGGCGTGACCAGCAGGCGGTTGGTGAAGCCCGGAATATACTTCTCAAATTCTCTGTAGAAATAAGCACGTTCCGGCCGCGGGCCAACGAAGCTCATGTCGCCGCGCAGAATGTTATAGAGCTGGGGGAGCTCGTCCAGCCGGGTACGCCGGAGGATCTGGCCGAAGTGCGTGCATCTTGGATCCTGTTCATCCGCCCACTGGGGTCCGTTTTCCTCTGCATCAAGGCGCATCGATCTGAATTTATAGATCATAAAGGGCTTTCCATTGATACCGAGCCGCTCCTGCTTAAAAATTGGGGCACCTGGCGAGTCTATGGTGATGATCAATGCAATGATTATCATCGGAATCGCCAGAATCAGCAGGCCCAAAAAGGAGCATACTATGTCAAAAGCGCGCTTCGTTATCAAGTACAGCTTCTTTTGCCGCAGTACAGGTTTTGCTACCTGAATAATCACATCTGCAGAGCGTTCCTCTGCCAAACAGCCGGTCGCTGTCGTCGCCATATATCCCACATCCCTACACTTTTAATCTCTAATAGCTGCACCATCAGGTCGGTGTTGAGTCAGCCGAGATCAAAAGCTCCTCACGGACATTGGGTACAACAAAGCTGTATATCTGTTCAAATGTCCATTGTGCGGTTACATCATCATCTGGCATCTCACCACTAAGTACTCTTGCGGCAAAAGACAGCATCGTGTCAAACACTTGATGAATCAGCATATCTACATTTGTTTCTGGCTTAAATGCCTTCTTTGTGGCTGCAATTAGTTCCTTAAAGCAGGTTAGATGCTCTTCATATGCGTATTGGCGGCAATTAGCAGAATAGTAGTACCGTAGATAAAAGAGGCAGTCATCCGTGTTTTCAAGGATAAACCGCCAGCTCACACTCCAAAGCTGAAAAGCTCGGTCTTTCCATGGATTATTTTTGTTGTACATAATTGAAAGATTTTGCTTGAGAAAGTACACGAAGTTTAAATCTTCTATATGAAATGCAGTGCGCAACATATCCTCTTTCCCTTCAAAACAGCGGTAGATGTACGCTTCATTCAGCCCCGCGTCTGCTGCAATTGCTTTTGTCGTTGTTTTATCCAGCCCATCTCTGGCAACAACACGAACTGCACTCTCAATAAAAGTCTGTTTTGCATTCTCAATTTTCTTCATTCGTTTCCTCTCTTGCGTGTATGATGTTGTGATGTTAAGTAAGTACCTACTTCACCAGAACTAACAAAAAAGCAAACCAGTACATAGATGCCAATGATTTGCGAATGTAAATGTATAAGTGGCGATTTCGTGGAGTTTGCCACTCTGCTACAAAAACGAAGAAAAAGCCCCGCACAGCAAGGCTTTTTCCGATTTGATATTGTCCGATAACACCAATTTTTGACTGCGCAGATATTACATCCCTGCAGCATTCAGCTTTTGCATATTGTCCCTTTTCAGTTCCAGCGAAGAATGCACATATCGATCCAATGTGATTGTGACAGAGGCATGCCCCAAGATTTCGGACAGGGATTTGATCTCAAACCCGACCTCAACGGCGCGTGTCGCAAATGTGTGCCGAAGTGTATGAAAATGAACTCCCTCCAGGCCGCATGCCTGCGTGTACTTTTCCAACCGATACTGCAATACCCGTGGCTCCATGAATGCTTCCGTTCCGGTCAAAACATACGCGGCTGAACTTTGCGGCTTCATGTGCCTGCAAAGCCCGGCCGCGTATTCTGTCATAGGGATCGTTCGCACGGAAGTATCGCTTTTGGGTGGGCCGACTACGATTCTCGTTCGAGCATTCTGCGTTACGCTGGTGTCACGCAACCTTTGCAGCGTCTCTACAATTTTGATTGCTTTATCTCCTGTAGAAACATATTCCCAACGTAACGCGCAGAGTTCTCCAATTCGAATGCCTGTACACAACGCCAACAAGATACCAAATCTGCATGGATCCAGATCCTTTTGCAGATAGGAAATGAAGCGCTCCTGCTCCGCTCTGGATAAAACGCGCATTTCCTTTTTCCCTATCTTCGGATAGTTGATCTCCACTGCAGGAAAGGTTCCTTTACACTTTGAAGCAGTGAACTTTAATATCCCGTGCAGCACAACCAGAATATCATGTACGGTCTTTGGTGCCAGCTCATCTTCAAACTGTAATTCTTTGATAAAATCGTCCATCAGTTCCGTGGTAAATCCCAAAGGGCAGCACTTGCCAAGCTTGGGAATGATGTGTTTTTCAACTACCGTGCTGTATTTGATATATGTTGATTCTTTCACCTTGCTTTTCTTGGCATGAAGCCACCCCATACAATAGGCGGAAAACAGATTTTGAGTTCTGGATGTTGGCAAGGGATTTCCGCTTGCTAACGCTGCTTTGCACTTTTCGGCTTTCTCTTTGGCATCACGATATGTTTTTCCATAGCAGTATCCATACTTGATTTTTCCGGATAGCTCACGTCCTTTGATATAGCGAGCTTCCCAGCGACCGTCCCGCCGTCTAAAGATATTCTCACCCTTTGCCATTTTGTAATTCCTCCTTGTGCAGTGATCATATTGGGTGTGGATCTTATTTTAAATCCATCCAGACTGCCGGTTTGACTGCGCTAAACTTTCAAATCAATGTATTTCTTCGACTAATATTGCTGTGCGCCGATAAAATCACACTTTTTTCTTCTGTTTTTCCGTTGAAGCAATTGCATTCCAATGTGCAATATGCTATAATACGGAAGGAAAATTAGGTTTTATCTTTCCCGTGGAGTGGCAAACTCCACGAAAATAAAACGGTAATTTGTTGTGGCTCAGGAGATTTTCGCATTGCGGAAATCTCCTTTTGTTTTTCCAGCGCAGTGATTCAATAACGCCTTCTACCGCTATCTCATATCGCTTTATAAATCGACGCTCTGCTCTTTTTAATTATATAATGCTCTATAAATAAGTCAATAGCACTTTTTATAGAGCGGATAAAAAATGCCGGGCAAGATATAATTTTATCCAGAAAGGGGCGGCATTTTTATGAGCAAGGAAGGCGTCAGCTTTAAGAACAGAGATCGTTTTATTCAACTTGGTATCGCAATTTCAACTCTGCGTAAATTGCGTGGCATGTCTCAGGATCAACTGGCCGAGAAGGCTAATATGAGCCGCTCTCATCTAAGCGCCATTGAAGCGCCTAACATGATCAGAAGTTTTTCCTTGGAGACACTATTCAATCTTGCAGACGCATTAATGATCACACCATCTGATCTTCTCAACACATCACTTTTCTCTGAGCAAATCAACGAGCTTACGGATTCTGAGAAGTAACCCTACTACTGTTCTTTCTCTGTATTAAATCTCCGATAGAGTGAGTCCTTCTGGGAGGTCCATCATGAACCTCCCCTTGGTTCAGCAAATGGGCGCAGTCCTCCCTTGGCGGAGGGCTGCGCCTTTCCGCGGCCCTACTGCACGGAATACAGGTTGGATGTGCTGCTCCCATTGTCACGGTAGCGTGGGATCTTTTGCAGGTATCCATGCTGCTCCAGATCCGTCAAAGCCCGTTTGACCGTGGAGCGTGACAATCGCATGTCGGACGCAATCGTCTTGATTCCTGGCCAGCATTTTCCCTCGCTGTCTGCGCGGTCACGCAGATACATATAAACTGCCCTCGCTCTGGAGGGCAGTTCGGTGTCGGCATAAATTGTTCCGAAGTAACTCATAGATCCTCCTCGCCATAGGTTTTCATTTGCTTTCCGCCCCTGCGCCGAGGCTTATCTACAGCAGGCTCATGGGCAATGTCGCCGCGTCCGGAAACGGCATAGGCTCCACGCATATCCGCATTTTCCGCCTTATTTGACTGCGGGAGGTTACGCTCCAGATCTTCACGGTTGGCATAGTCTACCGCACGATCTGCCCGCTCCGGTACGATATAAGGCTTCTCGAAGGTGATACCCCATTCAAGGAAAAGCCGCAGGCGGGTACGCATGGGATGCTGTCCCGTCTTTTGGACAATAAAATTTCCCTTGGGAATAGACTTCAGCTCATCTGGCGTCAGCAGCGGACGCTCCATCATCTGCAGGCTTTGGCTTGGATCGTTCTTTCCCCTGCTCACCGATCCAGACAGAACAGTACGGTTTCCGAGTGCCTTGGACAACACCTCCGCCGTTTGACTATTTGGTGCGAAGCCACCGAAGATGGTGTCCTGGCAGTTGTCCTGAATAATTTCGCTTCCTTCTTTTCCGTAGTTCTTTTCAAGCTGCGCTAAGGACTGAATGATCGGCACCAGCGTCAGGCGGCGGGAACGGCCTGCTGAGAACAACGGGAGGACATCGAAGGGCGGCATAGTGCCAAATTCATCGCAATACAGTACCACACGGTTTTGCAGCTTTCCACCGTTTTCATCCGCCACAGCAAACAGTTCACGGCTCAGATTTTGAATCATCAAGCCCGCCATGAAGTTTTTGGTGGTGTCCTCCTCCGGAAGAATGAGAAAGATGGCAGACTTTTCAGAAGCAAACTTCTCTGCATCGATGACGCTGTCGAAGCAAAGCACCTGCTCCAGCTCCGAGTCCAGAAACGCATTGAGGCGAGAAAGCACCGTGGACATGACAGAGGCCATGGCCTGCTCCGCACTGTTGAGTGCAGCACCCGCAAACCATCTGGCCTTGTGGTCAGGCGGCAGCTTGCCCATCAGGAGCTGGAAGTGACTCTTGCCCTTTACCTTGCTGGGTTCCAGCAGATCCTGCACCAGCTTGAAGACAGAGACGATGTGCCGGCGCTCCTGTGGATGCTCCTTATCCGGCGGCAGAAACTCCGCCAGCATCAGGATGACTGAAGTGAGCAAGCCCTCCGCCGCATCATAGAAAAAGGCATTCTGTCCGCGATTGCTGTCATCACCATCGGGGTTGACAATGGTTTTGGCAAGGATCTTGGCGTACTTCTCCGCCTTGGCTCGAGCCGCCAGGTTCTTGGGATCTTTTCTTGCGATGTCCATGTAGCGGTTGACCAGTGTCAGCAGGTTGTTGCCGTCTGAACGGGTGGGATTGCGCAAGTCAATAACAGATACATTGTAGCCATAGCAGTTTTTTGCAATCGTGCCGTAATTGCGGGCCAGGTCACCCTTGCTGTCCAGCGCCAGCCAGCTCATGCCGGAGGCGCAGGCGTATTCCAGATTGGGGTACAGGAAGAATGCGGTTTTACCGATACCGCTGGCGCCGATCATAAGGCAGTGAATGTCATCGCTGTCCACCAGTGCGGTGAGCTCCTGCGGTTGCCCCTTGCAACCGAGGATCAATCCCTGCTCCGTGGGGAGATTCTGTCCTCTGCGCCACTCTCTGACTTTGAAGGGCACATGGGCATAGGTCTGCTTGATTTCCTTGTCGGTGGCCCATCTGGCTGTACCGTGCTGCCCGTCGCCTACGGTGCGGGATTTGATATTGCCAAGGGTATAGTGATGAGACATCATGGACAGCCCTCCGATGACAAGGAACATCGCCGCTCCCGCTGCGATCAGGATCCAGACGCTTGCGTTCAATATTTCACCTCATTTCATTCATAGAAAAACCCTGCGCATTTTCCCCGCTCAGGGTCAGATCGTCATTCCAGTCTTTGTTCTCTGGGATCAGGCGCTCCACGGAATAGCGCATCTCCAGTTGCTCCCGCATCCGGCGGCTGGCCTGATGACCAGCTTCATCATTATCGAGGCAGAGCAGGACGGTGTCGAGCTGCGGCGCTTGTTCCAACATCTGCACTACCGGCTGAATGGATATGCCGCAGCAGGCCACATAGCTGTGCCGCTGCCAGTCCTCCGGATAAAGCGTGATGTAGGCGATGTAACCCCGGTCGGTGAATATTCCGTCCTCCGCGTTCATGCGCTCCGTGCCGTACTTTTCATAGTCATAAAAAGCGTCGAGGTTTTC
>ENA-OZGK01000030-OZGK01000030.1-human-gut-metagenome-genome-assembly--contig:-NODE-30-length-35329-cov-63.715541_pt1 | contig 35329 bp, 49 predicted proteins | sample MGYA00244657_ERZ653660 | MGnify/ENA primary metagenome ERZ653660 (study PRJEB26926, sample SAMN06165211) | human gut metagenome | biome: ENVO:00009003; feature: ENVO:2100002; material: ENVO:00002003... | reverse complement strand
ATCTACACGCGTAAGATCGTCGGCAGCGTCAGATGTGTATAAGAGACAGTTCTAATATATATGCCAGAGATTTTATATGGATGACATTAAATATAATAGATTATTTAATAGGATTTAAATAGTTTTTAGAAGCAGAACGTATTATAGAACAATTTAAAACTTGTGGAGGATTTTGTACTGCTCCTAAGACTAATAAATTATATTCTGATTGTGGATGCTCTAAAATGTGAAGCTATAAAGCAGTATAATATGTATATTAATAAAGCTATTAAGGGATATAAAAATGATTATCAATATATTTTAGCTTTAATTAGCTTTATTAATATGCCTATTCAATTAGAAGGTATGGAATATATTAAATAGCGATTATTAAATTATGGCAATACAGACTATTTACACTTAGGTAGATAATGCTAAATTAGAACCTTGTAAAAAAGGTAAACCAGTACTCCCATTCAAAATACCTTTATTAAGAAACAATTATTTAGGAGAATATAGAACTTAGGTTGAGAAAGATAAAGTCTTGAAAAATCTAGGTATTTTAGGAGCTACTGGAAAATACACTTATCCTTCAGATGTATAGTTAGATAGTTATAAAGATATAAAAACTGTATAGTAGGCTTTAGACTATTGTATAAGATTAATTTAGTCTTATGAAGCTAGTGATAAAAATATTAAATAGTTATTAGAAGATGTTAAAACTATTTAGTAGAATATTACAGGATTACAAACTTCCATACAATAGAATACTGAAGATATTACAACGATTAATAATTCTATAGAATAGATTAATAACTCTATATTAGAATTTGATAAAAAACTGGAAGAACTAAACGTTGATGATAAAATCACTAATAGAATCAACCAACATTTAGCAAATTCTAAAACTATAGAATTAAGAGATAATACTTTAGAAGTAAAGGTATCTAATGAAGAAGTAAATGCAGTTGTAGTTAAAGAAGATGGTATTTATGTAAATGATAATACAGAATAGGTACAATCTAATACTACTGCTATTAATTCTTTAAAAAATTCAGATAAATATCTTACAGGAACTACAGGTTCTTCTCCTTATACAGTAGGTGGAATCAAAGAAGGGACAACTGCTGAATCTTTAAATGGTAAAACTATATCAGATATACTAGATTTAATGTTATTTCCTGCTTACGTTCGAAATTTAATTCCTCCAACTTTAGTTTACTCGACATTACCTAGTTTAGTAGAAGTAGGAAGTTCTCTTTTATATCCTGAGTTAACTTTTACTTAGAATGATGCTGGATCTTAGACTTCTACAGTAGAAACTATATCATTTAATGATTCTCATTATGATAATGCTTCTTATATAGGGATAGGAGTATATAAATATGAAGCAACTGTTAATTATGAAGCAGGAAAATATTTAGTCAATAATAAAGGAGAAACAACAGATTCTAGAATAGAAGCTGGCAGTATCTCAACCTCAGCTTCTACAATAGCTACTTATCCATGGTATGCAGGTATAAATACTTAGGTATTTAAATAGAAACTGGTGGCATTTAATACTGATTCTGGAATATAGGAAATATCTCTTTCTGGTAGAGCAGTTATTAAACTGCCAGGAGCTAATTCTTAGTTACTATCTTTTAAAGTAAATGGAGGTCTTGGATTTTTAAATGTAGACTTAAATGGTTGGACATAGACAACTGAATAGATAAATGGAATTACTTATAAGGTATGGTCAAAAAATGATGAATATTCTTCAGTACTTCCACATTAGTTACAATTTAAATTAATGTAGTAATGGGATTTAAATACTAGGGAGATTCAGCCATTGGAGTTTCGTTAACTGTACAAACTCCAAAACCATTAGACACTAGGTTAGTTGTGGATACTAGAGCAGACTTATATAGTATTCCTGCTAAGTATGCTTATAACGGAATGCCAGTAGTATGTGTTGCTGATGGTAATATTTATACTTTAATAGATAAAAATAAGATAGGAGAAGCTGTAGGATGGAAAGCTTCTTATGAAGCAATTTAGATAATTACTTGTACAGAGTAGGAATATAAAAAGTGGTAGGATAATACTAATCCAGATTTTACTCCAAAAGATGATAGTCAAACTTGGCTGCATCAAGATACTTATTATTATATATATGAAGAAAGTATAAGTGATAAAGGATAGTATTATGTATCATATACTTAGTTTGAAGATTTAACTAATCAAGTAAATAAGAAAGCTACTATATCTGCTTTAAATAGCTTATCTGAAAAAACTGATAAAGCACTACAAGATTTAGCTAAAGTTTATGCTACTCTTGATGATATAGATAGTTCTAACCCTAAATCTAAGCTATCTAAAACTTTAGATAATTACTATACAAAATAGAAGGTAGATGATATCTTTGTAACTAAAGAAAGTTTACGAGGCGATGGAATTGAGGGTGATAACTTCGTATTTGTTACAAAATCATAGTATGATACTGATTAGCAAAATCTTAATCAATATAAAGAAGAAACTACTAATTAGATAAATACTAAAGTAACTACTAATTCTGAAGCCCAATTAAAATCTATATCTAATGAAGGTACTACACTTAGTATAGGTTAGAAAGTAGCAGTAAATGGAGAAGATATTGCTTTAGATAAAGATGTTCCTAAAATAGTAGTTATGGATTAGTAGGAATATGATGACTTAGAAACTAAAGACCCTGATGTTTATTATATGACTCATGGTACTGAGTCTAATAATGGGGGCATAGTTTCAAGTGAATTCTTAGAAACTAATTACTATAATCAAGAACAGATAGTTGATTTATTTAATAATGCTTTACAAAATTTATTTACTGTTTCTGGTAAAGTTTTAGAATTAGGTATTCATACTTTAGACATTATTTTGGTGGATAAACCTACCGACCAAACTTTTGATTACGATGGAAATATCCATAAATTAGAAAGTACAGACTATTATAATGTTATAGGTGATGGAGGATCTGAACCAGGGACTTATAGATTTAAAGTAGTATTAAAAGCAGGAAAAAGATGGAGGGATAATACTAATACCCCTATATTTATAACTTACACTATTAATTAGAATACTAAATAATGAAAACATTAAATCAATTAAAAATCGGAGACATTGTGTATGACTTAGCAGCTAAATTTGATGCTGAGGATAACAATATTAAAGATACTTATTCTACAAAAGAATATGTAACTTAGAAGATATCTGAGCTAGTTAATTCTGCTCCAGGAACATTAGATACTTTAAAGGAGTTAGCAGCAGCTTTAAATAATGATTCTAATTTTGCAACTACTATAATCACATAGTTAGAAACTAAAGTTGATAAGGTAAAAGGTAAGCAATTATCTACTGAAGATTTTACTGCTGCTTTAAAAACTTCATTAGAAAGTCTTCCTGGAGAAATTAGTGGTAAATATGTAAAACCTTCAGGAGGTATTCCTAAAACAGATTTATCTTCAGAAGTTCAGGCATCTTTGAATAAAGCAGATAGTGCTATACAGGATATTTCTAGTAAAGTAGATAATTCAACTTATACAGAAGATAAGAAAACTTTTGCTCTCAAAACAGAAATACCTACAACATTACCTGCTAGTGATGTTAGTGCTTGGGCTAAGGCATCTGTTAAACCTACCTACACTGCTGCAGAAATTGGTTTAGACCAAGTAAATAATACTTCGGATATGAATAAGCCTATTTCTACAGCAACCTAGGCTGCCCTAGATGGTAAGGTAGACAAAGTTGCAGGTAAATAGTTATCTACTAATGATTATTCTGCTGAAGAAAAGAGCACAGTAGCATAGTTAAAAGCTGATGTAGCATAGTTAAAATCTACTGTAGCAACTTTAACTACATCATTACAAGAGCTTAAAGCTAAGGCTTAAAAAGATCTAGGCAAATGATATATAGAAATGGTAAATTAATAACTGAAGTTCATTAGAATATTAAAGAATTTATTGATTAGATATAGTAGCTTGTCTAGAAAGATATTGGAGCTATATATAAAGGTTCTCAATTAGTTTGGGTAACTGTATATAACGCTATTAAAAGTTGTTATGGCAGTGGTACCTGGATACAAGATAAACCTTGGTTAGATAATGACTTTTGGAAAAATAATTAATACAAATGGCAATTTAGAATTTAAATAAACAAGATTAGCTAGATCTAACAATGAATTGGGATGGTGCTACAGGCTAGCAGGTAGAAGATTTAATATCTAGACATTTACCTGCTAGCATGGGGTACGATAGCTCTAGTAATGTATTAACTATTGCTAATACTAATGGAGATACTATCGTACAAACTGAAGTAAGTGTAGCTCAACCTATATATAATCATTCTATATAGATAGAAGGAGTATATTTTAATAATACTGACTCCGAAAATTAGATAAATAAAGATACTATACTTTGTAAATTAGGTACTAAAATATATTTAGGAGTAAGATATACATATACCGCCACTAATCCATTAACTAATAAAGTTACTCATGTAAATAGTACTTAGAAATTATTTGTAAATATTGGAAATGGCTTTATATAGTTAGAATAGGGTATAAAATCTTCTCCTGATATATAGTATATAGAAATTACAAATTTATATACTAAAGTAACATCTTCTAATATATCTGTTAGAGCTATAGCATCTGCAAATATAGAAGATAAAACAGTAACAACTACCACTACTAAAAAGATTCAAGTGGTTAATCCTAAACTTAGATATTCAGGCAAATCTTATATAGTCTCAGGTACTGCTGGATTTGAAGTGCAAGATGGTGGAGGTGCTTCTTATTTAATTTACTATAAAATAAATGGTTCTACAGTTAAAAACTAGGATAATTTAATTTTAGCATTAACTGATACAGGAGTAAACACTATCGAAGCTTATGTAGCAGTAGCTAGCAATGCTTCTATTAAATCTGATACTTTAAAAGTTTAGGTAATAAATACTAAGGGAGTAACTTCTTTTAATAAAGTATTATATGCTATAAATGAAATATCCACTGGAGTAAATAACTGGGAATTTAGTAAATTATATAAATTATCTATATACTTCAAAGGTTAGTCTTAGGAAGAATCTACTATAGTTACTAAACTTACTGAAACTGGTAACTCAGAAGACTATAAGTTAAATAAAACTAAGACAATAACTTTAGTTGGAGATGACGGAGTTATTGAATAGGATGTTAGTTATTTCTTAGGAATAACTGCCTCCCAAAAAATATTTAACACTGTATTAGTAGTAAATATAGATGGATAGGATATAATATCTTGGGATACCTCTACTATTATTAAAGTATCTAATAAAGGTTCTTTCAGTTATACTCCTGATTGTTCTTATTATTTTGATTAGTATTCTCCTGATAATTCTAATATCATAACTAGAGAAGTTCTTGATAAAGTAATTTCTCCTGATGGATTAACTACTGACGATGCTTTAACAGTATTTAGATTATCTGCTGGAAATTATCCTAATAATATTATTAACTTAGATTTATCTGACTAGTTAACTAATTAGGGATTTACTTTTGAGTTAGATTTTAAGTCTTATAACATTAGTGATGAAACTAAACCATTATTAAAATTAGGAAGATTCATATTATATCCTACAGAACTTAACTGGCAATATGGTAACGTAGACATAACCCAAATAGATACGACTGCTAAAAGTTCTATATTTTAGGGAGATACAAGAACTCATATTTTAATTGAAGTTGTTCCTAATTTTAGAGCTCCTGCAAGAGAAGTTCCAAAAGAAGTTAAAAAAATAGCTAACAAAACAACTAATTTAGTTAGAATATTTATAAATGGAGGTATTGATCGTCTATATAAGTATGATTACTTGACAGATTTCTAGTATGACGGATTTAATTTAGAAGTTAGTCCAGAATCTGCAGATCTTGATATCTATGGACTCAGAATATATAATAGAGCTTTAACTTTAAAAGAGATAGAAAATAATTATATCTCTACTATGTCTTCTGTTACTGAAAAGTCTAAATTCCAGTAGTTAAATGATTTAGTTGCTACTGATACTAATAATGATACTTACATATCTTATAATAAAGTTAAATCATTATATAATACTTTGGTATATATAATGCCAAATACTCATGGATATCCTCATTAGTTTAATTTAGTTAAAGGAGTATCTATTAAAGGATGCACAGTATTTGTAAATTATGTAAATAGTATAGCTACTGAAGAGAGCCATGTTTTATCAGAAGCACAGATAAATCGTTGCTCTGGTAGATTTATTAATACATCTATTAGTGGTCAAGGTACCTCTGCTATGAAATATTATTGGTATAATATTCAGATGAAGAAGCCTACATTTACTTCATAGGGATGTTATAACGAGGAACTTGATGAATATGTTGAGCCTACAGGGGATAATCCAAATAACTATTAGTATAATAGTAAGTATTACTATATGCCAGAGGATACAGATTGTGCTATTGGTATATAGAAGTTATGTGGTAAATTTAATTATGCTTCTTCTATGTAGTCTCATAAAATAGGCGCAGTTAGAGCTTTCCATGATTTATGGGATGCTTGTGTAGACAAATCAGACTTTACACCTGGAGAAATAAAAGGAAGAAAAGCTTGTCTTGAAGATACATTTATAGCATTCTATGTAGAAACTGACTTAAAGGATGTATCTAATTATAAGTTATCTGATTTGGCTTAGCTTGATGATTCTAAAATAATGTTTGCGGGATTTTAGACTTGGGGTTCTGCAAAGGGAGATAAGAATACATTTGGCTATTCTGAAAGTACAACTCCTGAATATATTTTACTAGAAGGAGCCGAAAATAATGGAGAATTGTGTAACTGGTTAGCCCCTTGGAGTCCTAGTATAGTTACATTAAGTGGTGAAACTTGGAAAACCCAATAGTTAGTAGTAAATGAAGGAGCGCCTTCTTATGCATTATCTGATTCATTTGATGTTGATTTTGGATTAGATAGTTCTGATGATGATGGAAATACAATGTCCACTGGTGGATAGAAAACCTTAAATAAGTTTATAGAAGCATATAATTTTGTATATATGCATACTATTAATTTATTACCTTATAAAGAAACTTATTCATTAAATGACCCTCGTAATACTTCTCTTGATATAACTAAAAAGTATTATATTACAAGTATTAATTATTAGGATAATACTTATTTTAAAGGAGCTTAGTGGGATGTCTTTAGATATGATAAATATTCTATGTTATGGGTTCCTGCTGGATTACCAGTTTTAAATAGTGATGGTTCTTAGAAATTATCTACAGTTAGAAGTGCTTATAACACTAATGTCTATGAGTATGAAACTTTTAACTTGAAAAAATTCCATGAATAGTTAGGCACTTCTGGAGTTGAAAATATTAATACTTATATAGAAGATTTAAAAACTGATTTCAAAAATAAGTTTGGAACATACTTTCATGTTGAGGATATAATATATCACCAAGCTTTTATTAGATTATTTGCAGGTACTGATAATAGAGCTAAGAATACATATTTCAAATTATTTAATAAAGATTGCAAAATCTAGTTATTATAGGATGATATGGATACAATCTTAGCTACTGATAATAGAGGTTTATAGAAAAAACCTTATTTCTTACTAGAACCTTCTCTAGAATCTGATAAAACTTATAAGTAGATGTGGGGAGGATCAAGTGCATTCTTTGAACTAGTAGATATAACTTATAAAGATAAGATTGATGATATGTTATCAACAATGTTATTATAGATGAGGTTTGGTTCTGCTGAATCTTCTTTAGATACTTGGATGACTTAGTATTTCTATTATGTGTAGAAATATTATCCAGCTGTAACGTATAACTATGTATCTAGACTAGCTTATGAATGTGCTCAAATATTCTTTGATAACTAGAAAGAAGCAGGAGTAACTTGGGTTAATAATGGACAAACTCCAGTATCTTAGGAACATGGTAGTTGTTTAGAGAGTGAAATAGCTTTTATGCGTAAAAGACTTACAATGTTTTTAAGTCAAGCTAGAATAGCTACTTTTGGACGTGAGGGTGCAGGTATTCCTATTAAAGTAAAGGAAGATACTCAAAATTCTCAAACCTATAAGGTAAGAATTACTCCTTACTAGTATTTATATTTAGGATATTTAGTTGGTAGTGTTAGTAATCTGTATATTCCTAATAGAGTAAGTGCTGGAGAGACTGTTGAAGTTACTATATCTATAACAAATGATGCTTCTTATTATGTATTAGGAGGTAATTATATACAAAGATTTGATAATTTTAACTAGGTATTATTTAATTAGGGAGACTACTCTTTATCAGCTCCAAAATTATTAGAGTTTTCTGCTAATACAGGTTCTGATAAATTACCTTTATTCCAGCCACCTTCTCTAACTTTAAATTGTAATGTGTTAGAGAAATTAGATTTAACTAACGTACGTTCTTTAACTACTATAAATCTTGATTCTAAACACACTCCTAAGTTAAAGGAAGTTATTCTTACAGGAACTAATATAGCTACGGTAGCATTACCTACTGGTAGTAGATTAACTAAAATACACTATCCAGCAGCTTTGACTAGTTTAGTTATCACTGATAATGAAGGTTTACAAGAGGTTAGATTTGAAAGTTTAAATAACTTAGAAACAGTTGATATTAATTGTGCTAAAGTTGGACAATTTGATATTTCAAATTTCTGCGAATAGTTAATTACTTGCCCTAGTCTTGAGTCAGTCACTTTAAGAAATTTAAATAATAGAATCTCTTTAAAAGCTTTATAGAAATTAGTATTACTATAGGCTAAACTTACTGGTAAACTAACTATTGTTAATTCTGACAATGAGTTAGCAGGTATTAGTTATAATGATAAAGTTAATTTAGTAAGTTTATATGGAAATATAGATTCTCAAGATAATAGTTTATATATTAATTATAAAGTAACTACTGCTTATAATATTTCTTGTGAAACTGAGATTTCAGTTTATGGTCAAGGATATTCAGGAAATCCATTTGGATTAAGCCTTGATGGTAATAATGTAGCTTTAATTACTGAAGGAGGAAAAGTAATTCCAGATATTACTTATAGATTTAATTCTGATGTATCAGATGTAGCTACTATAAATAATAGAACTGGTGTTATTACTTTAAAAACAGCTTCTTCATCTAAAACTACTACAGCCACTATCATTGTAAGACTTACTAATGGTAATACTCTAACCTCTGGAACTATAAATATTTACTTTGCTTGGAGAGCTCCTGAATTAGGTAACTTTGTTTATGCCGATGGTACCTATTCTAGTGCTTATATGCCTAGTAAAACATTAATGGGACTAATCTTTGCTATCAATAAAACTTCAGCCATTGCAGGAACAGCTTATATAGTTGGTAAAGAATACTTAGACCCTTAGTATGTAGGATATTCAAATGAAGCAAATTAGGGGGCATCTGATGATAGAAAAGATCTTTATAATGTAAAATTCTGGTTAAATAGCTAGGTATCGGGACTTGGAGATACTTATTATATTACTAAAGGTGTTGCGAGCACTGTAGATGCCGATGCTAATTAGCCTATTACTTTGACTACTTTTAAATAGAAGATCCCTTCTACATTTACAGGTAAGGCAGATACTTAGGCTTACATAAATAATGTAAACTCTACATTGTTACGATTATTAGTTAGAACTTATCCTGATTTAATTCAAGCTACTGGAGGCAGTTATTCAATAACTACTAAAGAAAATTTAGATACTTTATTAGCTAATATTCCAAATATAAGTAATTAGCATCTAGAACAAATGTAGTGTTTGTTGTATCCATATTTCTATGAAACATATTTATATGAACCTACAGTAACTGAAGAAGAAAAGAATACTCAAGCCTTCTAGAATTATTTTAGTAAAGGTAAGTGGTATGTTCCTTCATACTAGGAATTAGCTACTTTAATTTATTACAGAGGTTATAGTGCAGCAGGAAATAATTTCTCCACTGGAGATATTCCTATAAAATCTAATATATCAGATGCCATACCTAAAGAATCAGGGGATTTAAAAAATCCTATATTCTCTACAGCTTATAAAAATGCTGGTAACTATATGCCAACTGCATGGAATACTTTAGCAGACTCTAATAACTTATGTACTAATACAGATGCTACCTGTCATAACTATACTTACTAGGAAATAAGTAATTATTCTGTAAGCGGATATGAATATAGTTACCAATGGGTACCTGGCAGTAATGATGGAAATACTGGAATGGGAATCTAGGGAGCAGCATATAATGGATGGAGATTACTAAAACATAAACCTCTTCCTTGTGCACAATTTAATTATCAATAGAAATAATGGAATAGTTAAATATTAATATAGTTAAAAATTCTACTTATACCTTAGATGAGATATTTAATATATATAAAGAAGCATTTCCAACTAATAAACAATGGTCTGAAATATTAACATTAAGAGAAGGAGTTTTAAACTTCTTCTCTTTAAAAACCATATTAAAGAAATCTATTATTTATTATGACGCTTCTAAATATGTTAATTCATTTTATTATTAGGATAAACAATATTGGTTAAGTAAAGATGTTAGAATAGGTTTATTTAGATTAATAGACAGTGGTACAAAATAGATAACTTTACAATTAAATGATAATTATTTAATTATTTCTTCAGATAAATTAAAAGAATTTCTTAATTAGTTAGAGGTATATGCTGGGAAATGTTTTTCAATAACTGCAGAACATCTTTAGAATATAAAATAGTTAAGTACTATTGAAGAATTACTTAAATATGACTACACTGCTAAATATCCAAATAAGGTTATTTTAAATGAAAATTAGTGTTAAAAAAGATATTAGGCTAGGAGTCAAGGATTCTTAGCCCATTTCTGTTTCTATACGTATTCCTAAATAGGAAGAAATTAGTAAAGAACCTAAAATAACTATTCCTGTAGTATAGGAAAAGTAGGAGATACCTAATAAAGAAATTATCCAACTTCCTGAAATAATAGAGCCTCCTAAATAGACTTATGGAGTAATTCATAATGAACAACCTGTTATAAAACAAGAACCTTCTAAAGAAGTAAATAAAAATTCTATTATTGATAAAATAAATACTGGATTTGGTTGTGATAATGCTTTACATAAAGATTGCCCTAAACCTTAGTGGCATCAGCATTTATGTAAAGAGAATTTTTTAGGAGAATTTAAAACAGAATTAGAAAAATAGTTAGCTAGAGATAATTTAGATATATATAGTAAAACTTAGATAGATAAATTTATAAAAGATTTATCAGGAGTAGATTTATCGTCTTATATTACTAAAGATTATTTTAATGAAGCTATATAGAATTTAGATTATGTAAAATCCTCTCTAAAATCTAATATAGACTACAATATACCAGAAAATTTATTTACATTATGAGTACCCAAATAAAAAGATTATATCAAAATAATTAGGAATTCGTACCTATTACTTTAGCTGAGGCAGTAGTAGTAAACGCTACTAATATTCCCGGATTAAAATCTTTAGGAATTACTACATTAGATAAAGTATTAAAAACTACTTTAGGAATTGTTGGAACTAATACTCTAAGTATAGATACTATTAATAAAACTCTTACTAGTATAAATAATACTTTATAGAATAAGTAGGATAAACTAACTGCGGGTGATGGAATTACTATTTCTCCTGATGGTGTTATTAGCGTTACTAATACTAGTACCTTAGGATTTTAGTATAAAATAGTTACTGTGTTACCTTCTCCTCCGAGAAAAGACTACGAAAACATTATATACTTAGTTCCTAATCCTGGAGGAGTAAATGGAAATATTTTTACAGAATATATTTGTATTAATAAAGATTCTACCTATATTTGGGAATAGATAGGTTCTTTAACAACAGATGTTAACTTAGATGATTATGTAACTAAAACTGAATTTAATGCTTTAAAATCTATAGCATTAACAGCACAAGATGTTACTACATCATCAGGAGTTGCAGTCACAGTGAATTATAATATACCTGATAATTTATACGATGAACAATAAATTAGTTAAAGTAATATTAGCAAATGATTAGGTATTTCCACAAACTGTAGCAGAGGCTGTTTTAATTAATGGTGATTAGGTAACTACTTTAGATAAAGTTCTTCCTAAAAAAATAGAACAAATAATCACTCCTAATAATTCAGGATTAACTGCTTCTAAACAAGGAACTTCTATAACAATTGCACATACTAATAAAATTACACCTAATGAAATTCCTAAGTCTTATTTAATATAGTATGATTAGAATGGGCATATTGTAAGTACTGAACCTATTAAAAAATAGATAACAACCGTAAATAATATTGTATATTCACAATATGATGGAAATGCAGATTCTAACATAAATTTTGGAGATGACTTTACTATAAATAACAATAATATTTCTCTCAAATGGGAGGATTTAAATTAGTAATAAATAATGGCATTATTAAATTTTGCGACTTCTTATAATGATGTAGCTGATAAGTTAAAATTAGCTCAATCAGAGGCAGGTGATTATATAAAATTATATTTTACAAAAGATGGTCATATAATTACTCATGGAATTGATTATATTCCTTGGGGAACTGGAGTAATTCCTATAGATAAGTTGCCTGTAGATAATACTAAAGTAGATAATAAACATTTATGGGATAGTAAGACTATACTAAATAAGATTAATTAGTCGCTTGCAGCTAATGATGCAATGCGATTTAAGGGTACTATAGGATTAACTTCTGCTAATAATTATATTATTAATGGAACTGAGGCAGAATTTCCATCTAGGACTGCTAAAGTAGGTGATACCTATAGAGTAGTAACTGCTGGAAGGTATGCAGGAGTATAGTGTGAAGTAGGAGATTTACTTATTTGTATTAAGGCAGATTCGACTGGTGAAAATACCGCTTGGACAGTAGCTTAGACTAATATTAATGGTTAGATTTATCATACAATAAACGGAGTTTAGAAAGGATTTTATTCTAATGATACTGATACTTTTTCTATTTTTGCTCCTACTACTGCTGGAGCCTTGGGATAGGTTTTAACTAGCAGAGGAGGTAATAGTACTCCAATTTGGATAAATTAGTCAGAAATTATTGCTGGAGGATTAACAGATGCTGCAAAGAAAGCTTTGTTTACAACTTTAACTTATATAAATGATGTATTAACTGTTACTATTGGTGGCACTACTAAAACTGCTACTATACATGGACGTAGAGCTGTAAATGTTAATTCAACAGAAGTGTTATCTATTTCTGACAGTACTGCCCTTAACTTTAAAAATGGTAATGGTATCTCTTTTACTTGGGATAGTATAAATAAAAATTTATCAGTAAATGCTAACACTAACTTTAGTACTGATTTAGTGAATAGGAACTATGCAGTAAAAGTTGATTCTAATTAGTAGCTATATGTTAATGTTCCTTGGGTTAATACTACTTATGGGGTTGTTTCAAAAGATGCAAATGGCTTAGCCCCACAATTAATAAATACAAATAAGACTTTTATAGGACAATCTTTCTATTTATTAGCATCATCTGATGGTTAGGCTACTCCTAGTTGGTATAAACTACCTAGTAATGCATTTATAAATACTTGGAGAACTATTAAAGTTGGTGGAGTCTCTATAGGTAATAAAACTCTTAATTTTATGCCAACTGGAGATATCTATGTAAAAACTGCAGATTAGGATAGTACATCTACCGATGATTTTGATATAGGTTTTGGTCTAGCATGGTATAATGTTAGTACCGGTAAATATGAATATGAATAATAAATAATGAAAATAGCATTTAATCCCTCTACGGTGGCAGCCTTAACAACTCCACCAAATAACAAAGATATAATATTCGACCTCAAGGGGCATAGTATATTTGCACGAGGGGTTGAATTTAAAGGCACAGATACTAATACTTGGAGAGATATAAAAATAAATAATGTAAGTATAGGTTCTCATACTTTAGACTTACGAAATGGTAGTAATACTACATTAACTAATACTAATGGTGTAGTAACTATCAATTCTACTTGGAGACCTGTAGTGGATAACTTAACTAGTGATTCCACTACTAGTTCTCTTTCTGCTAAACAAGGTAAAGTTTTAAAAGCTTTAATTGATGGCAAGTCTAATTCAGATCATAATCACGATGGTATATACGTAAGAGCTTTTAGAACATCTAATGATAATATAGATTCAGATTGGGGACAGTCATTTAAAACATTTGATCCAGTTCCTTTAGGAACTCCTCCAGAATAGAACCCAAATATATCATTATTAAGTATAGGTGAGAACTTTAACAGAAGAAAATAGTTAGCTTTTATATGGAATAATGATAATATTTATTATAGAAGACGTATTGATAGTGGTTTTACTAACTGGAGAAGATTAGCTTTTGTTGATTAGATTCCTACTTCTCTGAAAAATCCACATGCTTTAACTATCAGTTTAAATGGAACAAGCCAGGGTCCTTATGATGGAAGTGCTGCTAAGAATATAAATATTACACCTGGTTCTATAGGAGCTGCTGTCTCTAATCACAGTCATGATTATTTAGTAGTTAATTCTGCTGATGATAAATCTTTTAATTCTGCTTATCATAACTTTTAGGTTTTATATGCTGGTGGAGGTAATGGGATTACTGGAAAGCCTGCTAATGTTGATGCCTTTGGATTATTTAAATTTAGAGCTGCAAGTGGGTGGTCTGGACAAATGTTATTAGCTAATGGAGGTAGTTTGTATATACGTTCTAGTGAGGATGCAAAGATGACTAACACCTTAGCCTGGAAAACTATACTTGATTCGTCTAATTATTCAGGTATCTTAGATTCTCGCTATTATACAGAATCAGAAGTAAATAGTCTTCTCAATGCTAAGTTGGATAGACAAAATCTGTCATATGGTACTTGGAATCCTAGAGGTTGGAATTTAGCAGCTGATTATCATTATAATGGAGGAGATTTATCTATCTCTGAGAATAATGGTAAAATGTATATTTCAGTAGATGGTTGTTTTTGGTAGAATGAAGGTCAATATAGAGTGCTAGATACTTCTGATATTGGTGATATACGAGATAGTGTAACATTACATCAATATTTATCAACTACAGATGCTGCTTGGTATCCTCTAGTGTGGGGAGGAGCTTCTCATAATCACACTAGGGAGTCTACTGGACCTATTTATAAATCTTATGATAAATTATCTTGGCAGACTAGTAGTTAGACATTATATGCTACCAACATTCAAACAAATAATATTAAAAACTTATCTATAGGAGGAGGCATTTATTGGAATCCTAATGTAGAATCGGCTTCAGATGGTAGTGATGCAGCTTCTATTACCTTAGTTAGATAGGGTGTAGCAGGAGGAACTACTTTAGTACTTAGTTAGATGAATGATACTAACGATACTATATAGTTTAAAACTAATACTGCTGCTAGATTGTATCATAATAGTTATCCAATATTAACTACTTAGAATACTTATGTAAGTAATAATAAGGGTTATATATATGGCAATGAGATTACCTAGGTAAATAATTCTGATACCCTAGATAATTGGCATAAAGATAATATTCAGTGGACAGGATATATAACTTCTTCTAATTCCTTATCATCTTATTGGTTTAAGATGTATTAGATAACAGTAACTGGATATTAGTCTAATGATATAACTATCACATTCTTAGTTAGTGAGGGTTATTCCAAACATTTTTCTATTTTTCATTTAAAAATTAGATAGAATGGAACTAATCATTCTGGAAATTATAATTTAGGAGTAGAGTTAAGAGAGTTAGTAGGAAATTTACGAGATAAGGTAGTAGCTTATTATAATAATAGTACAGGAGATGTATAGTTATGGGGTAATCCTAATGGTCAATATAATACCATGAATTATACTGTTCTCAAGAAAACTACTAGAATAGCCACAGATTCATCTTCTTTAGGTATATTAACTGCTCAAAGCTTTTCTTCAGTACAAACACCACCATCTACCGGGTACACTAGAGTAACTATGGCTAGAGTGGGCTCTGTATCTTATTCAGATAGCACAGGATCCGTTCATTGGAATAATGTGACTAATAAACCGTCCACATTTAACCCTGCAGCTCATACTCACACAGTATTTAAGAATAATTTAATGATTAAAGGCACTAATGGAATGACTGATAGTGCTTCTATTCATTTAGGTATAGGTGATTCTGATACTGGATTTAAATGGATTTCTGACGGAGTATGTTAGATATATGCCAATAATGTAGCCGTAGGTTAGTGGACTTCAGAAGGAATGAATTGGTTTAAAAATCCTACAGTTAATGGTAATAAGGTATGGAATGCAGGAAATGATGGTTCTGGATCTGGTTTAGATGCAGACACTCTAGATGGTTATCATGCTAATGGTAGTAATGATAGACCCTATGGACATATACCTACTATAGAAAGCGATGGAGTAATGGAAGTAGGTAGATATATTGACTTTCATAATGATAATAACGGTAAACATGATTTTTCTACTAGATTACAATCTACTGGTAATTATGGAAATGAAGTTAATTTACCATCAGCAAGTGGTACATTAGCTTTAATTAATGATGTAAATAACTATTATTGGGCTAATGTTAAAATTTCTACTTCTTCCTCCACAACTACTTCTCCTACAGTATCGAATTTGACTGCAACTAATTCTATTAGATTAGGTGATATTCATTTAGAATATACTAATGAAATTAATAGTTATGGTGGTCTACTTATAAATTATAGAAGTTCTGCTGACGTTGATTTATGCCAAGGAGGAGGTAATGTATGTATTGGTGCTACATTCCCCACACAAAAATTAGATGTACGTGGAAACATTATTACTAAAGGCCTTGGAATACTACCATATTATCTATCTGAATTAGTATTATTACCTACTATTAGACTCGATGATGGTTATACATATAAATGTTTAGAAATAAGTGCAACAACAGAGATATCCTGTATTATTGCTGATAGAGCAGGCTTAATGAGCGAAAGAGGAATTTTGATAAAATTTAATAAAGGTTATGATGGTTAGATAATATTATTGAAGGATTTGTAGAGTTATGGAAGTGGAAATGGCTATTTTTGGGTTATGCCTTCTGGGTGTAAAATAATGAGCGCAGATAATAGTAGTATTCTTGTAGGTTAGAATTAGATAAGTAATACATATGATGATGGTCGTTCACGATTTTTAGTATATTCTTCTGTGTATAGCGTGTGGATAGAATTTCTTTGTTCTAACACTTTTTAACTTTTACTCTAACCCAAATAATATACAATTATATATGTTTAATAAAAATAAATGATTTATGACTTTAAATGATGTTTTGACAAAACAGAATCTTATTACAAAGATTCTTTTAGCTGGTAACGGCAAAGAACTCTCTAAGGAGTTAAAGGTAAAGATTATGAGAATTAGAATGTCTTATAATAAGATTAAGAAACAGTTTGATGAAGATACACAAGAATTTAGTAAGCAAATTGTTTCAGATGAATTAAGAGATTTAGCTAATAAGACAGAGCGTACTCCTGAAGAGGAAACTAAGTTTAATGAGTTGAATAATAAAGCTAATTCAGAATATCAGGAATATCTTGTACAAAAAGGTAATGAGGATATTAAGGATGCACCTGAAGACACACTTACAGAAGATGAGTATGGTGATATTCTTGATGTAAATTCTGATGGTGAGTATGAGATTAATGGTCAGAAAGTAAAAGCTGCTGACCTTATGGAAGCTTTTTATGAATTATTTGTTAAGTAATGGAAATAACAAAACAAAACGAAATTTATCAAATAAGTGATTCTACAGAAAAATATAATATCTCAGGATCTTTGAATATTAATTTAGATAATTCTTATTCATTTAATATTAGCATGACAGATGCTAATAATTCTAAGACTATGAGTTATTATAAAACAGTCACATCAGACCATATTGATGTAAATTATAATGCACCTAAAGATTCTGAGGAAGATTTACTTAATTATATAAAAGATAATATGCAAGTTATTTTAGATAAAGTAAATAAACAGTAAAATTTTTAAATTATTACGACTATGAGAATTATTAAAAAAATTTCTAAATCTTTAACACCAAAAGAATAGTACTTGGAAAAGTATGGTAAACATTTTACTATTAAATTAGCAGATTTTGCTAGTGAATAGATGGTTAATTCCGATGGAACTAATAAACATTGGGATGTTTCTGATGTAAAATAGATTATTGATGAATTAGGATATATTATCCCAATTAGTAGTACTATAGGAGATATTATTTATACTGCCAACATGGCACATGCAGATTTTTACCCTTTATTGTTAAAAGATGCTAAATCTTGTATAATATATGCTATGGAAGTAGCAAATGATAAAGATGGGTATGAAGGTATTTAGTTTTGCAGATGGATGGCAGATGTAAAGAATAAGAATTTGGAAATTGATTGGGAATCTTTTATTTAAATTTAATTAACAAATAAAGTAATAAGGAATTATTAGAAATGGTGACTACGTAGTTATTATTTTTAATAATTCCTTATTTTTTATTTTGGCTGAACATTATTTAATATATATTAACAATACAATTAGATACTAGTATTTATAGATGAGTTTTTCCTTGAAAAATTGAGTAAATTATTTTTAATTATGAGCGACACTGTAGAAAAAATTTATTGTACTGATAACAATGATGCTTTATTGGCTTCTGTTATGGGTAAGAACAACAATGATCCAATGGCAATGGCTGCTATGTTAAACAACAATTAGTGGATGAATAATCCTTTTATCTATTTAGTATTCCTTATGATGTTTGGAAGAAATGGATTATGGGGAACTAATGCTAATAGTGTTTAGAACGCAGAAATTTAGGGATAGTTAAATGCCATTAGAAATCAAATGTCAGATAACTAGAATAGTAATCTATTAATGGATGCTGTTAAGGGTAATAATAATGCTATTACTTAGTTAGCAAGTAATCTTAACTGCGATTTTAATTCACTTAACAATGCTATATGCGCTGTACGTTCTGGAATACAGGATGTAGCTGGCAAAGTTGGATATTCTGCTGAGAGAGTAATCAATGCTGCCAACTTAGGTGATTTAAATATAGTATAGCAGTTAAAAGATTGCTGCTGCCAGACTTAGCAGAATTTATTAAAGATGGGTTATGAATAGCAATTAGCTACTGCTAATCAAACAAGTACTATAGCTAGTAAAATCTGTGACACTAACTATTCTTTAAATAATACTATTAACACATTAACTACTGGAGTAGAAAGAGGATTTGCATCTACAAACTATGCTACTAAAACACAAACTTGCGAAATATTAAGAGATAATCAACGTAATACTCAGCAAATAATTGATACTCTTAATGCACATTGGAATCAAGATTTGCAGTAGAAATACAATGATGCTAGACTTGAACTTAGTCAAGTTAGACAGAATTAGTATTTAATTTCATAGTTAAAACCAACTACAACTACTACTGCGTAAACCATAAGCCCAGGAAGTCTAACTTCTTGGGCTTTTTTATTATCACGATATGATATTTAGAGACATTAAACAACACAACAAAGTATACATTCTTGATAAAATGAATGTAACTATTGATGAGGGTATTGTTACTGCTGTAGGAATACCTCAACCTAACTTAGAAGGTAAAATAGTAATTGATGTTACTATAAATGTAAAAGATAAACAAGCTACTTATACTATACCTGAATAGCTATCTGTTACTAGAGCTAATAATTTAGTACTAGCTACTGATTAGAAAGATTTAATATAGGAACTTGAGACAATGAAGACTAATGCAAAACTTATTATAGATTCTGTAGATACATAGAAAACAATATTACAAAAGGCAGATAAGCTTCTTCTAGAACTCAACCCAGTATTAAAAGAAAAATAGCAAAATGAATAGAGATTTAGTAAAATTGAAGATTCTCTTTCTTAGATAGCTAAACTAATGGAGAAGTAGCAAGAAACTATTAATAATTTTATAAATGATAAAAATTTTAGTAAAAAGAATTGCTAAAAAACCTAATTACACCATTGGTAAGTTATTTATCAATGGTGTTTTTTTTGCAAATACATTAGAGGACACTGACAGAGGTTTAACTTAGAATATGTCGGAAGATGAGATTAAAAAGAAAAAGATCTATGGCTATACCGCTATTCCTACTGGTACTTATAAGGTAGATATGGGTACAGTAAGTCCTAAGTTTAAAAATCGTAGTTGGGCTAAGCCTTACGATGGTAAATTACCACGCTTAGTTAATGTTCCTGGTTTTGATGGAGTACTTACACATCCAGGAAATCAACCATCGGATACATTAGGCTGTTTATTAGTTGGAAAGAATGATGTAGTGGGTAAAGTAACTAATTCTGTACATTATTTTAATAAAATTATGACAGAATTACTGAAAGATCCTAACAATATAACAATAACAATAGAATAATATGGAAAAATTCTTTGGAAGAACTTATGAAACAGTTGGTAATGTTAGTGGAGATTTATTATTAAAAACTAGAGGAGGAATAAAAGTTTAGATAGGTTCTAGTTTTATAGACCTAGTAAAAAATGGGAAAATAAATGTTGATATTGATATTATTAAAGAAGCTTCTTCTAAAGATAATATTATTGATAATGGTTTATATTTAATTAAAGATGTTTTATATGTAAAGTATTAGGATACTGTATTACCATTAAATAGTAGTACTGTAGAGAATCAAGTGTCTTATTTACCTTAGTTAAATATTACTTAGGAGTAGCAAATATAGGCACAAAAAAATATTGGCATATATTATGATACTTTGGAAGAGGCTTAGCAGAATGTGAGTGATGGATATGTATATATAAAAGAAAAAGGATTATACGTTATATAGTCTTCTATACCTATGTAGATTATAAATAGCAACTAGTTTTCTTCTTTAAATATAGGTTTAGATTAGTATACTGAAAGTATAACTAATTATTCTAAAAATCATTACTTTAAAATTAATAATACAAAATTACTTAACTTATCAGAAAATTCAATATCATGTGAAAGACCTTTATACATAAATGAATTACAAGATATTAATAACTCTTTTTATATTACTAGTTCTGGAGGTAAGTCTACTTTAAAAATAAATAATATAGTTGCTGATACTATTAGTGCCAGTAGTTCTAATAATTTAGATAATTTATAGTATCACTATAATTATAATAATATTATAACAGATGTTATAGATAACTTTACAAATATAGAGGATTCTACAGACCCAAATAATGTAAATGACTCTACAGACTCTGAAAATCTTTATACTTTATATTTAAAGTATTCTATAAATAATTATAAAGTAGGAGATTATTTGTACTTTAATATTTATGATAATGATTCTTCTTAGAATGAAGAATATTTAGTTACTATAGTAGAACTTTCCGGAACTTCTATTAAAGTATAGTGTGATAAAGATATTCCAACACTAACTTATTAGCCAATTTGTTACTATAAATATAAAGATCCTACTATTTATGGATTTACTACAGACTATAAAAAGTTTGTATATAGTAATAATACCTATTCAGTAATAATAGGAGATATAACTGAAAAATATAGTAGTGACTCTTTAACAAATGGATTTTATTCTGATTGTGCAATAACAAAAAATCAAATTTTAATATCCCCAAATCTAGATACTCCAAATTTAATAAATACAGTATTTAAAAAATCTGATAATTTTCCTAGACTAGAAGAGGGATGGGAATTACCTAAAGAAGACAATTCTCAAAATTTAGCTACTACTAAGTGGGTAAATTCTAACAGGTATGTTTTATCTATAGCAACCTCTAGTACTTTAGGAGGAATTATGGTAGGTAATGGTTTATCTATTACTAACACCGGAGTGTTATCTGTAGTGGATAATTGGACTTCTACTTTAAATACTATTTCCAGTAATGTGGGTACAAATACAAGTGATATTACTATATTAAAATCTTAGGTAGCTAACTTACAAAAAGCAGTGAAAGATTTATAGGATAAATTAAAATCTTCAACTGAGTAATTTTGTTATTTTGACTTTTATTTTTTTTAACATAGTATAATATTATTAAATAATATACAATATGGCAATAGGAATTAATGACTTAAATGATGATTTGATGGATGATGTACTGATTCCTAATAATTAGGACCCAGACAATGACTCTAATCAAGATAATAATGTCCCTAACAATGATAATGATGAGGACAAACATTAGGAAGATGAAGATGAAGACGTAATCACTGCGTTACTTAAAGAACAAAACATTACTGACCGAGATAAAATTTAGTACGAAGATGAAAATGGATAGATTCAAGAATTACCTTTTGATTCTCTGCCATTAGAAGATTAGTTGAATATTTTAAAAGGAACTCGTGAAGATACTCATAATGATTCTGACGATCTTGATGAGGACGAGATACAATTAATCAATTATCTTCGTAATAATAATTTAACAACTTAGCAATATGCTGATTATATTGCTTAGGAAGCAATTAGAAATTATCAGTAGGAATAGCCAGTCTCTTATAAAGTAGACGAACTTTCTGATGATGACTTGTACTTACTCGATTTAAAGAGTCGGGTTCCAGATATTGATGATGAGACAGCCGCTGCTGCTCTAGATTCTGCTAAACAAAACGAGAGTTTATTCTCTAAATAGGTAGAAGGTATTCGTTCAGAATATCAACAAAAAGAGAAAGAATTGGCAGAACAAGAGTAGGCTCAAAAATAGGCTCAAGATTCTGAGCAACTTTAGTAGTTTCAAGAAGCTATTATTGGTTCCATAAATAACCTAGATTAGGGTAATGACTTTGCATTTAATCTATCAAATGCTGATAAGTAGGAGTTATATAATTTTATGTTTTAGTAGGATGCTACTGGTATGAGCTATCTTAATAAAGCAATTAACGACCCACAAACTCTTACTAAAATGTCTTGGTATGCTCTTCACGGAGACGAAGCTATTGATAATATGCGGAATTACTATGAGCATTAGATAACAGAAATTCGCCGTACTTCTTATGCCAAAGGCTTAGAAGATGGTAAAAGTGGTAAGAAGACCGTAATATTCGGCCCTAAGGAAACAAGGAAGACTGGATTGGTCTCTAAACCTAATAAATATAAAAATATTTACGATTTACAAGATTAATTAAATTATGTTAGTTGCAAATTTTACTACACAAGTCCCTACTATGGGTAATACTAGAACATATGAAGATTTTTATAAGTTCTTAGGTGTAAAACCTGCTCGTTTTGGAATTGTTGCAAATCTCTATCCTTAGAACACTGCTGAGTATTTAACTACTTCACTTAAAAATGTTATTTATAATAACACTAAGAGTGGTAACAAGTTCCAGCGTTTGAACTCATTAATGTATGAATATGAGATTCAAACTAATCAAATTAAACGTATTGAATTCGCTGCCGTACCTACAGAAGATGGTGCTAATGGTACAGAAATTACTTTCGCCTTTAAAGAAAATTACTATCAAAAGTATGACATCTTTATGATTGAAGAGTCTAGACAGCAAGTTATTTGTATTACTAGACCACAGAGACGTGCTGATAATTATTGGGAAATTCAAGGACGTTTGATTGATGATGATTACAGCTCAGTACTTGATAAGGGTGCTTGTCAGATTGGTATGTTGACAAGATTCTAGAGTAACTCAATGCCAGAAATGCATGAAGAAGGTTACTGCAAATATCAGAGCAATATTTCACGTTTCCGTGGATACATTACTCAGTTCCGTAACGATGAGACCTACTCAGCATTATATGCTGCTATGGAAGATACTTTTGTAAATATCTCTCAAGGTAAGGGTAATGGAGCTATGCAGGAGACTGTTTATAAGATGGACAAGAAGGAAAAAGTTCTGCTTGAGAACTTTATGTTCGTTAAGAACAACGGTTTACTGTTTAATAAGAGTTCTATTGATAAGAATGGTAAGTCTACAATTCAAGACCCAACAACTGGTAGACCTATTTATATTGGTCCTGGTTTGATTCCACAAATTGAAGCTTATGCTGATAAGTATGCTTATAATAAGATGACAGTAGATGTTCTTAACACTATTGTTACTACAATGGCATAGAAAGCTAATAATCCTAAAGGAAATAAGTGGGTATTTGTTATGAATGAAAAAGCTGATGCTGATATTACTACAACTTTAGGAGAATATCTGCAAAGCTTCCATACAGATGGAACATTCTTATATTCTATGAAGGCTAATGGTGAAGTAGAAGTTGGTGCTAAGGGCTATACTTCTTACAATTATCTTGGTAACACATTAGTCTTTACTGTTGATAGAGCTTTCTCTCGTGAATATGGTAACGAGAAAGGATTTATTGCTTGTATTGATTTAAGTCCAGATGATTCTACTGGTAAGCCAGGTGTAGCACAATTCACTTTCAAGAATGGTGAATTCATTCAGAATAAAGTGCTTGGTGTAGGTGGCGCAGATGGTTTATCTTCTGGAGAAGTTTCTAGTGCTATTGCTGCTAGTAAACTTATTGTTTGGGGTTATGGAGGTATTGGTGTATTTAACCCATACAAATCCTTCATTGCTCGCGAAGTTTAATAATAAAGACTACGTTAGTTTTACTATAAATATAGTAGACAACAATTATTAAGATAAAAGTAGACAGTTATTCTGTCTACTTATATTTTGTATTTGATAATAAGAATTAATATGACATAGGAATATAATGATAATATTGTAATTTTACGTAGTGTTTATAGTAAAGTAGGTTCTAATATTACTATAAATCCATGTAGAGATAAAGAAACAGGTTCTTTCCCTAGCTGCGTAAGAAGAGTGGATGATAGAGGAAATATGATTCTATCAGAATCTGATAAGGAGAATTTGAGTGCTGAAAAGGTTTATTTAGTAGCTGAAAATGCTAAAATTAAAATTTATGATGGCATTCAATTCAATCTTGAAAATATGAAAGATGCAGCTTTATGGGAATGTATTAAAAATTGTTCATATATTGCTCCTGACCGTTACGCTAAAGATGCTAATGGTAACTATTTAATTGATGGTACAATGGGATGGAAGAATCCTCACCCACGTTACGGTTTGGCAGAATATTATATTGAACATCCTGGACTTGATTCTGTACGTAGAGTTAAGAGGACAGAGACCTTGTCTAAGGCATTGAAATATATTATTGATGACAGTAGAGAAGGTCAAATTACTAGAGCTAAAGTTCTTGGTAAGAAGATGGATAATGTACCTAGTGCAGATATTACAGACTTCTTGATTCAAATTGCTATGAAGAATCCTGCTAAGATTATTGGTCTTTACGAAGATGCCCGTTCTAAGTTGCGTATTCTTTTAATTGACGCTCGTGAAAAGAATGTTATTATTGTAAAGGATAATTTACTTTGCTTCAATGATAATTATTTAGGTGCTACAGATGATGCGGCTATTAATTGGTTATCAGACCCTGATAATGCTAAGTTAAAGGGATTAATTATGAGAGCCACTTATCCACAATTATATGTACAAGCTGATAACACTATAACTCCTAAAGACACAAAAGATACAAAAGATACTAAGAAAACTAAATAATAAAATTTAGTTATGACTGCAAGACAAATACTTGAATCTTGTTTAATTGAATTATCTAAATAGCACGCTCCTAGCATGCGTTTAGATGAGTTCAATTATTATATAAATAAAGCTGTTAACCAATACATAAATAAACGTTATAATATTTATGATATTAATCAGCAAACTACTGATGATTTAAGAGTATTAAAAGCTACAGCAGTTCTTACTCCTAGAGCCTCTGACATATATACTACAGCAGGTATTACTGAAGTTTAGAGTGATGCTTTATATTCAAATGCTAAAAATCCTTATGGAGCAGTGTTTGAAGTAAATCTTCCCGATGATTATCTGCATATGCTTAATTGCATTTGTATATATACTTTAAAAAAGTAGCATAAATGTTGGAATGCTAATTCTGATGTGGCTTTTGCTGCTAAAAGACTTACTTCTGATAGCTGGTCTACAATTATGAATGACTTTTATAATAGACCTCTTCCTTGGAGACCTTATTATTACATTCATAATGTAAATACTTCTGATAAGCTTCCTACAAATCCTTATACAGCTCCTGAGGATAAAGGACTGGGCACTGGAACAGATAGTTCTAAGAAATAGGATTCAACTGAAGGAGTAGCTAACTTTACTAGAACTATTAAAATTGGAACTGCTGATTAGTCAGTGGTAGAGAAAAATGCACCATTTAGATATGGTAATAGTTCTACTGTTAGATGTGAAATCAGATATGGTCATGATACTTCAGTGTTTACATTAACAAAAGTAGCAGTTGATTATATTAAAGCTCCGTAGTTTGTTAGATTAACACAAGAGCAAATGGATTTAACAGAGGATACTTCACAAATTATGGAGTTTCCAGATTATGTATGTCAAGAGATAGTAAACGAGCTGGTACATTTAGTTATGGAACACGACGGTGATCCTAGATTACAATCAAATATACCTATTTCACAATCTATTGCTTAGCCAGCTCAACAATAGGAATAGCCTCAATAGGCTCGTAGACAATAATTAAAATAATTTAAATTATGTTTTAGTTTACAACAACTACTGTAATTAACAGTGCTAAGGATTATACAAATCCAAGTGTGGACCTTTTTAAAGGAGACTCTAAGTATTTCGATGTAAAGAGAGTAAATAGATTTAAAGTAAAGAATATTCGTTCTGTTTACAAACAAGACCCAGTAGCTCAATCTAATGCTGTAGCTACTATAGATATGTCTAAAGTACAAGAAGTGCTTACTACTACTAAAGCTACTAAAGGCACATTTAGAGTAGAGATTTATGTACATTTAGCACAGAGCAATAATAATCCACTGTATTCTAATACTTGGGTTGTTAAAGGTCGCCCTTGGACTTTTGAGTTCTCAGCAACCTCTACTGAAGAAGCCGGAAATATTGTAGATAAGGTAATCAAAATGATTACTAAGTTTAAGTTGTTTACAATGGATACTGAACAGCTTAAAGCTACTAAGGATGGCACTAAGTTAAAATTGACTGCACAAGATCCTTATCAGATTTTCTCTAAGGTAGAACTTCAATACTTTGATCCTAGTATTGGTACTACTACAGGATGCTGCACTCCTAGAGGTGAATATGCCCCAGTTGAAAACTATGGAGTAACTGATGTAGTTACTATTACTCCTGGTAATGAAGGCTTTGGAACATTCGAGTGGATTATGCGTAATCTCAGACTTCCAACTGCTGAGCAGACTAGATGGAACGCTCTTTATCAGGATGATAGACCTATGGTAGGTGCTACTTATACTCAATATACTTTAGAATACTGTGAGAATAGAGGTATCCTTGGTGGAGACGCCGTTGGTGAGGAAACTAAGAGTGTTACTACTCATGTATTCTTCGTAAATCAGGCTGTTAAAACTTAGTTTGAAGCAGCTCTCACAGCTGCTGGTATTACACCATTGGCTCCTACAGAAGATGCCGCAGAAGTTGATGCTGCTGTAAAAGCTAATCAAGTAGCGGCTGATTTAACCGCATTTAAGGCAGAAGTAGAGAGAACTTATGCTAAAAAGGTTAGTAAATAATTTTAATAATTAAATAAGAGGCGAAGGCAGTATTGCCTCCGCCTTTTTTATTATATATGATATTAGACAAACTAGCCTCAGCTATTAGGAATGATGTTGTAGGAGGTCTTAGAGGATATCATACTAATATGTCGATGTCTTTAGATCAAATTAAAGATGACATTATTGATATGAGACTTTAGGTAATAAAAGAGTATAGTTTAAAAGGAATATTACCTTATAAAGATTTACTTACTGAAATAAATTGCATTCCTGTAGATTGTAAAAATATAGAGAATTGTAGATGTAAAAAGGAATTCGGAACTCCTACTATGCATTTTGAAATACCTTAGTTATTAAATGACTATGGAGCGTAGGCTATACAGTATATAGGCTCTACAGATAAATAGTTACCATTCTTATGGTATACTTCTTTACCTTCATTTACCTATAGTAAATATAGAAGACGTAAAGTTACTAAGCCTTTAGTTTTTATAGACACTACTCCAAATGAGAATGGTATGTATGATTGCTGGGTATTTAATGCTCCATTATTAAAAGAAGTTTCTGTTATAGCCATATTTAAAGATCCTAGACAACTTGAAAGATATAGTTGCTGTTCTTCTGAAACATTAGAAGATGATAATTTTAATTTTATTAATAATGAAATTAAATAGAGATTAACAAAATTAAAATTATACTATTATAGACAAGTTGCTCCACCAAACTTACCAAATAATCAAGAATATGCAGCTGGTTGATTTTCATTATCCATTAGTTCTTTTATAGTAGATGTATGGTATAGAATTAACTGAAGAAGATTACGAAGAGTTAGCTTTAGTATGTTTTGAAACTATTGGAAATAAAAGAACTAGAGTTTATAAATATATAGGAAATATAGATTGTAATAATACTCTACCTCTTCCATGTAATTGTTATGAAGATGATATTGAAGCAGTATTATTCCCAGGAGAGAATTGGAATAGAACTACTAATAAAGATTCTTTTGGAGATTTAAATTCTCACTGGACTGAAGAATATATTGAAGCTTTTAAACATAATACTAATATATTATATGGACATGGACATTTTGCTAAATTTTAGTATTGGGATCATGCCTTACATTTTGAAGATGCCGCAGGAATGCCTGTACTAGTAATATATCATGGAGAAATATTAGATGATAATGGACTTCCTGAATTAACTAATGATGAAGCAATAGCAATAGCTGATTATTGTGCATATTGGACATTATTTAAACGTTCTATAAGTACTAATAATCCTAATATAATGCAAATGGCTTAGTAGATAGAACTTAAGTTAAATAAACACTTAGACGCTGCAAGAGTACCTAGTCATATTAATCAAAATGAGATGAATGAGGTACTAGATGCCAAAGTAAGTTGGCATCGACACAGCTACAACAAATCAACTAAAAGACAATGAATTATGCTTTAGGTTATGCTTTTACTTTAAGAGATTTATATACTAAATTTCCATTTTAGAAATTAAAATTTAATGGATGTTCTTTTGAAAATATATTTAAAACAGCTGATATGTGTATTATATGTTCTAGAATATTATGTTATTGTGTGTAGTTAGTAATAACTGATATTATAAGAAATAATACTACATTCGTACTACCTACTGGTAAAAAGTATGCTGAAATATATGTAAGAAGAACTTCTCAAGAAGAATTTAAATGTAGAAGATAGAAAGGTGGAGATTAGGATATTGATTTCTTAGAAACTAACTTTACTACTTATAAATTATCTTTTAGATGGATGGGAAAATACTTAATGAGATCTAAACCTTGTTATATAGGAACTTCTTTAAGAGATGAATTTATAAATAATATAAACAATGGTGTAAAATACTGTTAATGCAAGTAAAAACTTTAGATGATTATTATGAATAGGTTTATGCTAAATTTCCTTTCATTCCTCATTCTGATATATAGAGGATACTAAAATATGGATGGAGATATATTTATATAATTAATAGTAGAGGTGGAGATATACTAATTAATCGTCATGATTTTTGGTTTTATATGGGCAAAATATGTACCAATCCTCTACAACATTTTTATAAATATTATAAGAAATTAGCATTTAAGATAAGAATGTTAAGTATCTGGAATAAAAAGAAATATGATGGCTATTATTATTTTGGTATAACCAAATAGTAGTATGAGAAAATAGAATAGTCTAAAAACTCTAGAGGAAGACCTAAGACTAAGTTTAATTATGGAAATGTAATACTTTATAAATATTTTGAGGAATGCAAAGTGGCACAACCTTCTAAATCCTATTTTTATAAAATTCCTTACCCTTTAGATGTTGGTAGTACTAGATACAGAGCTAACTTTATAAGTAAAGATGCTACACTGATATATCAAAGAAATCCTTTAAAATTTGAAAATTTATCAGTTACTAATACTAAATATGAATTTGTAAATGCAAGCACAAAATACATTCAACGAAGGGATGGTATTAGATAATCATCCATTAATGACCCCTAATACGGTGTTAACAGATGCTTTAAATGCTACTTTAGTTACTATGAATGGTAATGAAATGGTATTACAAAATGATATGGGTAATGCTAGAGTAGAAAATGCTAAATTACCTCCAGGATATATTCCTATCGGAATGAAGGAATATGGAGGAATTATTTATATAGCTTGTTATAATCCTCTAACAAACAAAGGTTAGATAGGTTGTTTCCCCTCCCCTTAGAGATAGAAAACTGCTACACAAATATCAGAAATAACTCCAACTTTTAAATTCCCGGATGTTACTTATATAAAAGAAGAAAATGATGAAGAATGGTATAAAATCAATAGTCTTTTAACTAAATGTGAAATATTCCCTAAAGGAACTATTATTAGATCCGGGGATAAATTCTCTGTAGGTTTACCTATATCTAGTATGTTTGGTACAGATAATATCGATTCTACTGGAGAAAATTTTATATCTAATTATGATAATGTAGAAAATGGATTAGTAAAAACTCCAATGAATAGAATGTATACTTTTGGAGTAGCTACTTTAGATAATAATGGGCAATTACGTGATATTACTAATCAATTAAAACGTTATAAAGGAGGACAATAGGTTTAGTTTTCTAATATTGATTCTGATTTATATAAATTTAATTGCGGATATTGGTAGAATGAAATGTCTACAGAAGACAAGGATGGATTAGTATCTTCTGAATTAATGGATTAGACAAATGTTTAGAGTAAATTAAATACCTATAATAGTAAACTATTTGGTAGACTATTTTTGTATGCTAAATATAATACAGTATAGAGCATTGAAGTTAGTGTAATTGGCTATAAAAAATTAGATGATAACAACACTATCAATAATCCTATATATACAGGACATACAGATAGTGATTATTCTGATGTTGAATTACCTTTAATATAGAATTAGAAATATTTATAGATAGATTCTAAAATATTATTATTAATTTATGTAAATTACAAATATAACTGTCCTGATGGATCTAAATCTTTAAATTCTAAAAATTTAGTAGAACCTTTAGAGGGTTATAAGTATTATTTTGATAAAAGTAACCAAAATATTATTAGGGGTATTCAATTTATTATAAATAACAATTCAATTTATAATTTACCATTTTCAATTCCTAACGACTATAATAAAAATTATAATTTAGGATATGGGTATCCTTTATATGATAAAATTACTAATATTTATTCATTTTCCCAAGTGTATACTTTACCATTAAATACTACTGATAAAATTTCTTGGACAGCTTATCCAGTAACTTATTTTTATGATAATGGTTTAAAGTTTGGAGAAATTCCTGATGAAAGTGTTTCTGGAGAATTGAATCCAGATAACATAAACTCTGGAAAAATGGAATTAAATGCCTGGAGATATTATGTAAATAATGATAGAGTATTATTAACTTGGGGATTTGAGTCTTATCCTAGAGAAAATGATGTAATCTCTGAAGTTTCATTTTCTTTTTATGACGTAGCTTATAATACTTTAAAATGGAAATTCTTCACTAAAGAAAGAGTAAGTTATAATGGAGAATTTAATGAGAATTTTGATATCTCTAATTTTATTAGTGATAGTTCTAACTATAATACTTCTATTATACCTAATAAATTATTTTATGTGGATATTTCATGGAAGTATAATTCTCAGGAAAGGCATACTTACAGATGGATGCTTATAACTGGATTATATAATCCATCGTATTATGGAAATTCTGAATATCCAACGATTAAAGATTATGATTCTTTTTTAGATTGTTACTATACATTAGATAATACAAATTATATATACAATTCTAAGGCTTAGCCTGAATACTTTCCAGTATGCACAGAAACTAACGTTAGTGTAGTTGATGAACAAAATACACCTATTATTGCTGAAATAATATCTGATAAAAAAGATTATAAAGGTTGGAAAGAAGCTAAAAAGTAGGATGATATAAAAGATAAATTAAGAATACCTAGTAATTATTTTAATTATAATATATCTTATAGTTTTAGTAATACCCAAATAAGTAATATTCCAGAATTAGTTTAGAAAGGCGATAGAATATTTACTAATACTGATGATAAAATTCATGAGTTGACTTAGGGTTATAACTTTAAAGATACTTCAGTAAGAGCTAATATTGACTATTTAGTAAGTCAAGATTATCCTATTAATATAAATGTGGAATCTAGTATGATAGATACAGATTCTACACATGCTGATGTGAAATCAAATACTATAAAGATTGATAGTGCCGAATCCTCTGTAAATTCTAATATAATTACTTCTACAATTACAGGAACAGCTTAGACGACTTATAAAGCTAAATTAGGAAAATCTAAAATAACTAAATTATCTCCACTAAGTTAGCATAAAAGTTTTCAAGATTTATTAATTTCGGATGGTCAATATCATATATCAAATTCTTATTCTATATATAGTAGAACTGAAACTACAGGTTATGACAATCTTGAGATATTAATTGGAGAATTTAAAGATTATGAATCTGTTGAAAACTATACAGGCTTAGTCGGAGCATAGTGTAAACATCACGATAATTATGTTTCAATTATTTGTAATTGGTCATAGCATAGTTGGTTTGGAACAACTAAAAACACTTATGGAGTAAAATTACCTGATACAATTATAAATACTTTAGATTATAGTAATAAAAATGTTATAGCTATATGTGGTTTAGATAGAAAATATGACTCTAATTGGCAGGGGTCAAATGGTTAGTACTTGAAAAAATTAAGATCCAAAGATGGGTATTACACACTCGAAACGGCATCACCAGGAGTTTACCCATATAGTCCAGTACTTCTTATAAAGGATATTACATAGGGATATGCTTTAATTAATTTATTTGGAACTAATGGGTCTTATACTAATGCAAGTGGTGATGTAAATCCTCCTGATAAATATAAATATAAAAATAAAACTAATGAAAATTTAAAAGTAATTTTTGACGCTTTAAGTGATTATTTTGTATCTTTAAGTGGCGAATCCATAGTATTTATTCCTAATAGAGATATTGAAAGTGATGGGTCAATCACAGCTACTATCACTGTAAATTTATCTTTAAAATTTAAAGATAAATCTATTGATGCTAATTTTAATAAATACATATAGGATACGTTTAAGAACGATAGATTATCAGCTTTAGCTAAAACAAATATCTTTGTAAAAAATAGTAGTACTATGGAAATACCTATTATAGAAATACCTGATATAAAATAGGATATTTTAGATTTACAAAATAATACTTCAGTATGTATAATAAATGGAGACTAGATATATACTCAAACATCTTCAGGACAATCTCTTATACTTGGAAAAGTTTATAGATTAGATGCGGGCAAAATTTATCAAGACTCTAATTTTATTATGAGAGATGGTTAGATTTATGCTAATAGTATTTCTAATAACTTACCTAAACCTTTATATGGATATTGTTCTCGTGTAAATGATGATGAAACTGCAACTTTTACATTTGAAGGAATCCCATATATTAATCTTATTCGTACTCCATCAAATTCTCAAAAATTAGTATAATGAATATTACTATCAAACCTTTTTTATATCAATTAAGTAACAAAGGTTATATGGCATGGGAGTATAATCCATTCCATAATTTTAGAATTACTGATACTAAAACTACTAATAATAATAAAGTATTAATATATAATATAAAAAATTAGTATAATATTAGTATTAATACATTAAAGTTTAAATTAGTAAGGGCTAGTAACCAAATAGTCTATGATTTTAACTTTCATACCAAAGAAGATTTAAATTGTTAGAATATATCAGACACTTCTCAAATACATACAATAGAATCTGTTCCATGTATGAAATACACCTATTGTTATTTAGATAACGCAGGAAATATAAATGAATAGATATATATTACTGAAGAAGTATTTTTTAATATAGATACTTGTCAGTATTCATTTCCTAATAGATATATTTTTAATTCTGATTCTTATATACGATCAGATGCTTCTTAGGTATTACCTAATAATGTTAATTCTATAAGTGATTTATATAATTGTAAATTCAATATAAATGAACAACATAAAGTAGATTCTAATATTTTATATACTTAGATAGATTCCGAAGAATCTAGTAATGTGGAAGCTGGAAGTATTGTAGACTTAGATACTCCTTTATTAAATTTTGACTTAGAACATCCAGTTACTATGGATATATAGCCATCTTATGATGGTACTGTAAATGTTATTTTTAATGATAATAAAAATGTTCCGAGATTAATTAATTCTAGATTTTCTACTACAGAATTAAATACTTATGAATTAGTTGATAGAGTTGGAGATAATGATACTAATATTTATGATTAGGATTCCTTTGACTTAGACTCTTCTTTATATAAACGAATAAATAGTATTCCTACAGTTAAGTTTATAGGAGTAAATTCTTCAGGATAGTTGAAAGTTGGTAACTATAACTTTTATTTTAAATACTCTGACGCAGATGGTAATGAAACTGACTTTGTTGCTGATTCCGGAGTAGTAGCAATATTTAAAGGTAATGATTGTGATCCATTCTCTATTGATGGGGGAATTAGTGATGAAAATGCTTTTAAAGCAGTATCATTTCAGTTAAATAATATAGATTATAGTTATAACTATATAACAGTTTACTATACTAGAAATACTGGAGATAGCTATTAGACTAGAAGTATTAAAGCTTATAAAATAAATGATAAGTATATAGTTAAACATTAGATTTGTACTATTAATGTGACTGGTTTAGAAGATTCTACAGAAATACCTATTTCAGAAATTAATAATTAGTTCTTTTAGGCTAGTAAAGCTAAAACTAGTGCCCAATGTTAGAATAGATTATTTTTAGGTAATGTAGCTAAACCAGATATTTCATATAAAGATTTAACAGATTTAAGTTTACGAATGCTTCCTACTTTAGAGAAACAGGATTCTAAAAATATAATAGGGTAGGTAGACTACAATTACCAAGATGATAGTAGTATTACTAATAGTTATGAATATTATAATACTAAAAATATATACTATAACGTAGGCTATTGGGATAATGAAATATATAGACTTGGAGTAGTATATATCTGTCTCTTATACACATCTCCGAGCCCACGAGACCGAGGCTGATC
>ENA-OZGK01000014-OZGK01000014.1-human-gut-metagenome-genome-assembly--contig:-NODE-14-length-45957-cov-9.719075_pt1 | contig 45957 bp, 40 predicted proteins | sample MGYA00244657_ERZ653660 | MGnify/ENA primary metagenome ERZ653660 (study PRJEB26926, sample SAMN06165211) | human gut metagenome | biome: ENVO:00009003; feature: ENVO:2100002; material: ENVO:00002003... | reverse complement strand
AGAAAGAGGCGGAACGCCTGCGGAGAAAGAAGAAGCGCAGGAAAGGAAGGAGTTTATAAACTAGTATGTATAACGAAAAAACTTTGAAAGATGAAACAGGAAAACTATCTGGAAGGCATCTACGGATGCCTTGAAAGGATCGAAAAGAAAGTGGAGATATTGTCATCCGCCCCGGCGGATAAAAACAAGGCGGTAACGGGCAGTGAGAACGGAATTGCCATGTTACGGGAAATCAGGGACGGGCTCGAACGGGATTTGAATGGAATCCGAACATCGTTCAGCCAATATGCCGGAACATTCCTCGCCGTCAGTAAAAGCATGCAGGACGCAGCCGGCAGAAACCCGTTGCCGGACAGGACCGCTGAAATCCTGGCCGGGATAAGAAAAACCGGGGAGCAGACCTCGGAGGAGATCAAGGCCCTGCTGAAGACAGCCGGTGGCCATGCAAGGATCCGCAACGAGCACCGCCATACTGTCAGCATCGAGTCCAAAGGCGTACTTTGGACTTTCACCGGGATGTTCGCGATGGTTACCGTCCTGGCCATCGCTCTCCATGCGGCCAGACAGCCGGACTACGACCGTACCGACAACGACCTGAAGTACCGCTACATCAGGATGAAGGGTGAAGCATCGCCCGAAAATATCTCCGGACTGGAAAATATCTTCGGACTCAACCGTGACAACGGAAAGATAAACCAAATGCGCAAGGATGTGGAAGCCTACGAGGAAGCGGTACGCGAGCGGGCCGCCCTTATCGAGCAGGCACGGTTAAAAGAGCGTGCAGCAAGGGAGCAGGGAGACAAGGCCGACTCGATCAGGGGCAGGAACTCAAAAAAGCGGAGGTGATATGGCAAGCGTGAAAGTCAAGTTCAGACCATCAACAACCGATGGCGGACAAGGAACGTTATTCTACCGGGTGATACACAACCGCACGGCTCGTCAGCAAAAGACGGGCTACCACCTCTACGCCGACGAGTGGGACAGCCGTCTATCCGAGGTGGTACCTCCATCAGATGGGAGCCGGAAACCTTACCTAGAGGGAATCAGGAGCTGCATGGTGGCGGATATCCGAAGGTTTCACAAGGTCATCGACATGTTGGAACGCAGCGGGCATCCCTATTCTGCGGATGATGTGATAGCCGGTTTTGTGGCGGGCAAACCGGAGAACCTTTTCTTCGGATTCATGGAGGGCGTCATCACCCGCCTGAAGGAATTGGGCAAGGCTCGCACTCAGGAAACATACACCTCGACACTGAACAGCTTCAGACACTTTCTGAAGGACAGGGATCCAGCTCTTGACGATATGGACCCGGACATGATGATGGCATACGAGGCATATCTGAGGAACAGGGGGGTAAGTCCGAACACCTCCTCATTCTATATGCGCAACCTGCGTGCAGTCTATAACCGTGCGGTAGAAAAAGGGTTGGTTGAACAGAAATTCCCGTTCAGGCATGTCTATACGGGGGTGGAAAAGACCGTGAAGCGCGCCATTCCGCTAAAGGCTGTCAGAAGGATCAAGGAAATGGACCTCACGTCAAACCCTGCATTGGACTTTGCCCGCGACATGTTCCTCTTCTCTTTCTATACCCGTGGCATGTCATTCGTGGACATGGCATATCTGCGAAAGAAGGACTTGAATAACGGTATCCTGTCCTACCGCCGCCGCAAGACCGGACAGAGGCTTTCCGTCAAGTGGGAGAAGCGCATGCAGGAAATAGCGGACAAATATGATACAGAACGTTCCGCCTACCTGCTGCCCGTTATCAGGCCCGAAAGCGGGGTGGAGGAAAGGAAACAATACATCAATACGGCACACAACGTCAACCGTGCCCTGAAAGCCATCGGTGAGCAGCTGGAACTGTCCATACCGCTTACAATGTACGTCGCAAGGCATGCTTGGGCAAGTATCGCCAAAAGCAAGAACATTCCGTTGTCAGTAATCAGTGAGGGCATGGGACATGAATCTGAAACGACCACACGTATTTATCTAGCCTCGCTGGATACGATAGCAGTTGACAAAGCAAATAGTTTAATAATCAACTCTTTATGATAAGAAAGACTGTTGAGCGAATATTAAATCTCTTTTTAAGAGAGGTATACTTGAGTAAATCTACTGTTTATCAAGTAGTTAATTTAATGTTATTATGTACAAACGCTCAACAATCAAAATTTATCATGTTAAAATTTGCTTAAAACAATGTTTATTCACCACTCATTTTCAATATTTATTATAATTTTGCATTATGAGAACTTCTCTTAAAAAGAGAATGACTGATAAATTCAGATTGAAAACTGTGAAATAAAAAAGGGTTCGGCGAATGATTGATATTACAGCCGGAATAGATATAAATTATTATAGTACAGACCAATACATAAATTGGAATGAACTATAGGTATGTCTTGACCTGCTGTAATAACTAAAAATACATGAGGATATGAGTAGTGCCACCATAACCACCGGGGAGGATCTTACAAGAATCCAATGGTTCGTCATGAGTGCTTATAAAAACGAGAAAAAGGCAGAAGAGGCACTCAAGGGTAAGAAGGGCTTGGAGTATTTCATACCGAAACACTATGCCGTGAGGGTCTATCACGGAGTGAAATCCAAAAGGCTTGTACCGGTCATTCCGAATCTCGTGTTCGTACATGCTTCTCGGAAACAGATCACGGATTTCAAGAAGAACCATAATTTCCTGCAATTCGTAACGTGGGTGAAAAGCACAGGATTGGAATATATCGTGGTGCCGGATGAGCAAATGGACAGCTTCATCCGGATCGCCTCGCAGAATGAGGAGAACACGGTTTATTATAAACCGGACGAGATTGACATACGGAAAGGTACCCGCATATGTGTCCATGGTGGCAAGCTTGATGGAGTTAAGGGCGTGTTCATGCGGGTGAAAGGGAAACGCAACCGCCGGGTGGTCGTGATGCTTGAGGGGATTATGGGGATATCGGCTGAGGTTCATCCCGATTTGATTGAAGTCATTTCCTGATATGGAAAAGTCTGAAAACTTTATGATTTTGGTTGTGGCAACTATATTAGCGGGACACCGTTCCAGCTTATAGAAAGCTCGGCACGAACAGTGACGAATATATGTTATATTCGAAATATACAGAAAATCAACAAATACTATAGTTTTTATCGAATACAATGAAATTTTGCAAAATCATCATCGTGGCGGCATCGGTATTGGTATTAGGCTCATGCTCCACATCCAAGGAAATCTCCTACTTTCAGGATCTACGTCCCGGTGAGAGTGAGCTGACGCTCGCTGCACCGACGGAAATCAAGATCCAGCCGAAAGACAAGCTGTCCATTCTGGTCAACAGCCAAGATGCGAGGCTGACCAACCTGTTTAACCTGCCCATAGTTTCCCAACAAATTGGGCAGGAAAGTCCATCGGGTTCAAGCCGCGGAGTTTCCGGTTATACGGTGGACTCCAAGGGCGATATCGACTTTCCGGTACTGGGGGTGCTCCACGTGCAAGGTATGACCCGTGAGGAAATGGCTACGTACATAAAAAAGAAGCTGCAATCACACGACCTCATTAAGGACCCCGTAGTCACGGTGGAGTTCATGAACCTGAGTGTGAATGTCATGGGAGAAGTGAATCGTCCCGGACGTTACAACATAGATAAGGACAACCTGACCATACTTGACGCCCTAAGCCAGGCCGGCGACCTGACTATTTACGGCAAACGAGAAAAAATCCTAGTGTTGCGTAACGAGAACGGTACACAGCGTGTCTACGGCATCAACCTCTGTTCCGCCAACCACCTCTATTCCTCACCGGTCTATTATCTACAACAGAACGACGTAGTGTATGTCGAACCTAACGATACCAAGGCACGCCAGTCTACCGTCAACGGTAACAACGTGCGCAGCACCTCGTTCTGGATTTCCCTTGCATCCCTACTGACAACCATCGGCGTACTGATCTTTAAATAATAAAATATTCATTATCGTTAGTCACTCATTCTAGAAATGGCAACCCTACAAAGAAATACACCCGCACAAAGTCCGCAGGACTTCATCCGGATACAGGATTTATTTTACCTCTGCCTCGGTAAATGGCACTGGTTCGTGGTCTCATTGGCCGTCTGTCTCGGCATTGCTATTTGCTACCTGCTCACTACACCGCCGGTATACACCCGCTCCGCCTCCATTCTTATCAAAGACGACTCCAAAGGAAAGTCCGCCCCCACAGACATGGAGACATTCTCCGATTTCGGCCTGTTCACAAGCAATACCAATGTGAATAACGAGATGGGTACGTTGCAGTCACCCGACCTGATGCGGGAAGTGGTATCCCGCTTACGTTTGGACATGACTTATAAAATACCCGGACGTTTCCACCGCCAGACGGTCTACGGACGGCAGCTTCCCGTCAACGTCAGCATCAGCGACCTGTCCGAGAACGAATCCGCCACGTTCACCTTACAACTGTCGGAAGGTGGCAAGGTCACTTTATCCAACATTGAGCGGAACGGTGAGAGCATCGGCGAAACGGAATTGAGAGGAAATTTGAACGATACCCTCCCAAGCGACATCGGGAAGATTGTTATCACCCCGACCTCCTACTACACGGATGGCACGGATATACAATTGTATGTGTCACGCCTGCCCTTTGGTAGTGCCACTTCCGCTTACAGTGCCGGCCTGGTCGTGTCACAGACCGACGAGAAATCTAACATCATCACCTTGTCATTCAAGGATGTTTCCACCCAACGGGCGGAAGATGTGCTGAACACCCTGATAGCAGTCTATAACGAGAACTGGGTACGGGATAAGAACCAGATAGCCATCAGCACGTCGAAGTTCATCGACGGACGGTTGGGGGTCATCGAGGGCGAATTGGGCAATGTGGACGATGACATCTCCTCCTACAAGAGCGAGCACTTGCTGCCCGATGTACAGGCCGCCGCCGGCATGTACATGGCGCAGGCGAGTGAGGCCAATGCCGCCATTAAGGAACTAGACAATCAGGTCTACATGGCACGTTATATACGTAACTACCTAACAAACAAGAGTAATGACTCCCAGTTGCTACCCGCCAATTCCGGCATAGACAATCCGGGCATCGCCACACAGATCAGCGAGTACAACAGCAAACTGCTGGAGCGCAACAGCCTCGTGTCGCACAGCAGCGAGAAGAACCCATTGGTGGTGGAGATGGACGCTTCCCTCTCCGCCATGCGGAGTGCGTTGCTCACCTCCATCGACAACCAGTTGGTTACCCTGAATGCCCAGATAAGGAGCCAGCGGAGTTACAGCGGACAGGCCACTTCGCAGATCGCCTCCAACCCGCAGCAAGCCAAGTACCTGCTCTCTGTAGAACGGCAGCAGAAGGTGAAGGAGTCGCTTTACCTTTACCTTCTACAGAAACGTGAGGAGAACGAACTGTCGCAGGCATTCACCGCCTACAATACCCGCATTATCACCATGCCGGGCGGAAGCATGATACCCACCGCACCGATAAAGAAAAATATCCTTCTGATGGCTTTCGTCTTGGGACTGCTCATTCCCGTGGTCATCATCTTCATCCGTGAGAACATAAACACCGTTGTCCGTGGTCGTAAGGATCTGGAGAATATGACCATTCCCTTCGTGGGCGAGATACCGCTTGCCTTCCGCAAGAAGGGCAGATGGTATGATCGTAAAACAAAGACAAAAGAGAATAAGTGTGCAATCGTGGTCAAGGAGAAGAGTCGCAATGTCATCAACGAGGCATTCCGTGTGGTACGCACTAATCTGGAGTTTGTCGCGGGGAAAGAACGGGAGTCGAATGTCATCATGCTTACCTCGGCCAATCCGGGCAGTGGCAAGACATTCATCACGTTCAACCTCGCCACCAGCCTCGCCATCAAGGGAAAGAAGGTAATTACCATTGACCTCGACCTACGAAAAGGCTCGCTCAGCGAATATGTGGGCAAACCCAAAGAAGGCATCTCCAATTACCTTATCGGAGAGACGCAGACCTGGAAAGAAATCGTCAGCAAGCCGGAGAACGGCCAATTGGACATCATCCCCGTAGGTATGATACCACCTAACCCTACCGAACTTCTGTTCGCCGAGCGATTGGAACAACTTGTGAGCGATTTGCGCAAAGAGTATGACTATATCTTCATCGACTGTCCGCCAGTAGAAATCGTGGCCGATGCCGCCATCATCAACAAATGGGTGGATATTACCTTGTTCATTATCCGCGCAGGATTGCTCGACCGCAGCATGTTACCGGAGATAGAGAAATTTTATACCGACAGAAAATATAAGAACATGTCTGTCATCCTGAATGGTACGGATGGTGGCGGCGGACGATGCGGATACAAGTACGGGTATAAATACGGTTACAAATACGGCTACCATTACGGATACGTCGGATATACCCAAGAGGAATAATCATAAATATGTGGCCTTTCAAAAAGCGTATCATTCTTGCCGACAGTGGCATTTTCCAAGGATTCACCGACTGGCACAGCCATCTGCTCCCCGGAGTGGATGATGGCATACAGACAGTGGAGGAAACCCTGCGAATCCTTTCCCTTTATGAGAAATTAGGAGTGAAAGAAGTTTGGTTGACACCACATATCATGGAGGACATGCCCAACACAACAGCCTCCTTGAAAACTCGTTTCGAGGAGTTGAAAGTTGTTTACCAGGGAGATATAACCTTGTATCTTTCCTCCGAGAACATGCTTGATAACTTGTTCGAGGAACGATTGGAGAAGGGCGACCTGTTACCGTTGGGCAAGAACGGGAAACATTTGTTGTTGGAGACCTCTTACTTCAATCCTCCGATGGGGCTGAGCAACATCCTACTTCGCATCAAGTCGAAAGGATATACACCTGTATTGGCTCACCCCGAACGATACAGTTACATGAACGAGAGCGACTATCGCCAACTGAAAAGACTGAACGTGAAGTTCCAGCTCAACCTTTTCTCGTTGGTCGGCGCATACGGAACAGGAATAAAGAAGAATGCCGAATGGCTGATGAAAAACGGCTTCTACGACCTAACGGGTAGCGATACACACAACCTTGCAGTCTTGGAGACAAACGTATACAAACAAAAATATGACAGAAAATATATGCCTTTGCCCATGATATATATTTGATACATTATTTCTTTGTGTACAGCAATATAAATGAGTTTTTACCTGATATGTCGCAGACAGACTCTCCTTTCTGGGGCTTGACAATACAAGTGGGTGTAGCTGTATTAGTACTTGCAGCCTGCTTGATAGTATCGCAGGTATTACGAGTCAGTCCTCTGATAGCGTACTATTGCTTTGGACAAAAAGTGTCCAAGGTTTGACGATATTAAAATATATAAACATTCGATATATGTATAAAAACATTAAACGGACACTGGATTTCTGCCTTGCGCTTATCGCTCTTGCAATCCTTTTCATTCCTCTTGCGGTAGTGGCCATTGCCATTAAATTGGACAGTAAAGGCCCCGTCATCTTTAAGCAAGAACGGTTGGGGAAGGATGGAATTCCATTCAAGATTTGGAAATTCAGGAGTATGCGTGTGGGTGCGGAAAGAGAAGGAACCGGCGTGTATTCCTATAAAGGCGATTCACGTGTTACGAAAGTAGGACGATTTATCAGGGCTACCAGTATTGACGAACTGCCTCAATTGGTAAACATTCTCAAGGGGGATATGGCCTTAATAGGTCCCCGACCGGCTCTCACCTATCATCCTTGGCCATATGATCAATACACCGAACATCAGAAACTCATGTTTAGTGTCCTTCCCGGTGTTACCGGTTGGGCGCAAGTACACGGACGCAAAGAGGTGCCTTGGCCTGAACGGATAGAATTGAATGTGTGGTACACTACACATATATCTTTTATGCTTGATTTCAAGATCTTTTTTATGACCATTTTCAAAGTAGCAACGAATGCCAATAATGAAAATATCGGAGAAACCTTCAAAGAGAAAAACAAAGATTGAACTATGCTGAACTTAATGTATATTACAAAAAAAACTGAGATAGCCAAGATTGCCGAATCAGCCGGTGTGGACTGGATTTTTGTAGATATGGAATTTATTGGCAAAGATATTCGTCAATATGGCTTAGATACCGTTCAGAACCACCATACCATAGCAGATGTGATCAATATCAAGAATTGTGTTACGAAAGCTCAAGTTCTTGTTCGGATAAATCCTATTCATACAGCAATGGCAGATTATTTCTCATCTAAAGAAGAAATTGATGCTACTATTGAAGCGGGAGCAGATATTCTCATGCTGCCTTATTTTAAAACCGTGAGCGAGGTGAAAAAATTTTTAGAATATGTGAGTGGTCGGACAAAAACTTGCTTACTGGTTGAGACACCAGAAGCAGCGTTGCTGCTTGATGAAATCCTGGAATTGGATGGAGTCGACATGATTCATTTGGGACTTAATGATCTGCATTTGGCTTTGGGCATGAAGTTCATGTTTGAGCTACTGGCAGATGGTACTGTCGACCGATTGGCAAAAAAGATCAAATCAAAGGGAATTCCATTTGGATTTGGTGGAATCGCCACATTGGAAGGAGGATTGCTTCCCGGTGCTGCGGTATTGAAAGAACATTATCGTTTAGGTTCTTCAATGGTTATCATCAGCAGAAGTTTTTGTAACCTCGATAAGATTACTGACCTAGAAGAAGTTCGCAGGATATTCAACACAGGAATTGCAAGCATCCGTCGTCTCGAGAAAGAAGCAGAAACCGCCAAAACCTATTTTAACGACAACAGAGAGCTTGTAGTCCAATCAGTTCATGGAATAATTGAAGAATAATGGGTAGACAAATATTCTTGTTCATTGTTCTCGTAAGAGCAATAGCCGCAATTGTAATAACAAACTCACATTATACAGGCGTGTATCCAACAGACTTGATTGCCAATGGAGGTTTATTGGGAGACGTTCTTTTTTTTGCGGTTTCGGGTTATTGTCTATCCAATATAAAAGATGCTTTCCCTAAATGGTATTTAAAACGTTTTATCAGAGTGTATATTCCAGTATGGATTATTACGCTGATATATGTTCTTCTTGGATTTTATTGGATATCGAATCCGAGTGAAGGACTTAAAATGTTATTATGGCCCACCCATTGGCATTTCATTGCGAGCATCATTTTATTGTACATCCCTTTCTATATTGTTTCCAAGAATGTGGAAATGAACACAAAAAACTATCAGAGAACAATATCTGTAACATTTGCCTTACAGTTGATTTTATATCTTACAATATATGACCATAGTTATTACCATATAGATAGTGTGTATCAACCGATGATTGAATTCCTGTTTTTTCAGTCTATGGTTTTGGGGTTACACTTCAGATGGCGATGTACGCAAAATGATTGTTTGAATACGAAAGCATCGGCTAAAGTTATTATGGGAGGCGGGATTCTGTTTGTCCTTTACTTTATCTCTAAAACGATGTTTGTGAAGTACGAAAGTATCGCAGATTTTCAGATTCTCAATCAGATTGTTCTATATTGTTTCCTCTATGTCTTGTTCCTCCTATTTATGGGTTTGGAGAAGAAACTACAAAAGTTTAAAGGAACTAAATGTTGGTCTGTCATCAAATTCATCGCAGATAGGACATTGGAAATCTATCTTGTGCAGTATGTAATATTGGAGTATTTGAAAATCGGGGTATTCCCGATTAACTGGCTCTTACTGACAAGCTGCATCATTGCGGCAGCGACCATCCTAAGGTGGCTTTCCCGACAAATAATCACACGAATCAATATATGACGAAGTTACTTTTGACAGGATGTTTCAACTATACAGGGAATCAGTTGGAACTTCTCCACGCATTAGGATACGATATATATTTTATGCAACAGGAGAAGGAGATATTGCCATTTCCTGCATCAGAAATAGAAGCGATTGTATGCAATGGATTATTCCTTTATCACGATATTGATGATTTCACGAGTCTAAGAATCATCCAACTGACAAGTGCCGGGTTGGAACGAGTACCGATAGATAAGATCCGCGAGCGGAGAATAGAATTACACAATGCTCGTGGTGTATATAACATTCCAATGGCGGAGTGGGTAATGTTTCGTGTCTTGGAGCACTATAAGAAAGGATGGTTCTTTAAAAAAGAACAAGAATCCATCCGATGGACTAAACACAGAGGAATCAGGGAATTAAATGGAACTAAGATTGCCATAATCGGGGCAGGAAACATCGGTCAGGAAGTAGCGAAACGTTTTCATGCGTTCGGAGTTGAAACAACGGGCTATGACATACATGTATCCGATACCATGTATTTCGACCACATGAGGTTTGTCTCTTCTTTGGAGAACGAGATCAGACTATATGATATCGTAATTGTCACTGCACCCCTTCTGCCATCTACCGTTCATTTAATGTCCCGTAGCATAATCAAGGGAATGAAAGAAAATTCCATTTTGGTAAATATCTCACGAGGGGCGTTGATAGATGAGGACAGTTTGTGTGAAATCCTTACGGAGCGTAAGGATATGTATGCGGCTCTTGACGTATTTGAAAAAGAGCCATTACCTGAAAATAGCCCGCTATGGAAATTGGATAATGTCGCAGTTTCGCCTCATAATTCATTTGTCTCCAACAGAACAAGGGAACGAATGTTTGATGTGATTTATAATAATCTGAAAAACTATATCAATAGATAATTATGAAAAAGGTATTGCTAGTTGCCACAGTACAAAGCCATATCGCACAGTTTCACAGATCCTTGGCGGAAATACTTCATGCCAATGGGTGTGAAGTCCACGTTGCCGCAAAGAATAATTTAGCAGAGAAAAATGGGCTTACAATCGATTTTGCGGATAAAATATTCGATGTTCCTCTCTCCCGTTCCCCTAAAAACAAAGATAATATCATAGCTTATAGGCAATTGAAATCTATCATAGACGCAGAACATTACGATGTCATCCATTGCAATACACCTATGGGAGGCATTGTCACCAGGCTTGCGGCAAGAAAAGCCAGACGCAAAGGCACAAAAGTATTCTATACCGCTCATGGTTTTCATTTTTATGAGGGAAGCCCTAAATGGAATTGGATTGTTTATTACCCGATAGAAAAATATTTTTCTCACTATACGGATACACTGATTACTATCACACAAGAAGATTATAAGCTGGCATCTGAAAAATTCCATTGTAAAGTGGAACATATACATGGGGTGGGAGTAAATGAAGGTAGATATTTTACCATCACCAAACATGAAAAGTCGGTTCAGAGAGAGAAAATGGGTTTTAAGAAAGAGCAAAAGATTATCCTTTGTATTGGTGAGCTCAATGAGAATAAGAATCAATCGATGGCCATCCGTATGATGCATAAAATAGTAAAAACATATCCGGATGCTTTGTTATTGTTGGCAGGGAATGGCCCTTTACAACAATTTCTTGAAACGCTAATTCTGCAAGAAGGGCTTCAAAATAACATAAAAATGTTGGGATATGTTACGAATCTTCAAGATTACCAACATATTATCGATTTGCAGATCTGTTGCAGTAAACGAGAGGGCTTGCCGCTGAATGTCGTGGAGTCTATGCTTTCGGGCAATGCAGTCATCGCAGCATCAAACAGAGGCCACCACGAACTTATCCACAATGGGGAGAATGGCTTCCTTGTACCTCAAAATGATTCTGAAGAAATGGCAAATAGGGTTCTTCAAATTTTTAAGAATGAGCAACTAAAAAAGGAAATAGAATCCAAAGCGCACGAATACGCAATGAACTATGGATTCAAGGCTGTGAAAAAAGAATTGATGAGAATATATGGATTTTGAAAACCAAAAAGAAATGCCAACTATATCTGTTATTATGGGCATATATAATTGCGCCGACACACTTCAAGAGGCGTTAGATTCATTATATGTCCAAACTTATCAAGATTTTGAAATCATTCTTTGCGATGATGGCTCGAAGGATGAAACTTATTCCATAGCTCTTGACAACAAGAAAAGGCATCCACATATTGTTGTCTTGAAGAATGATGTCAATCTGGGTTTAAATGATACATTAAATAAATGTTTGGCAGTCGCCAAAGGAAAATACATCGCACGAATGGATGGGGATGATGTCTGTTCGCCTGATCGTTTGGAAAAAGAGATGGCTATACTTGAAGAAGAACCCGGCATATCAATCGTCAGTTGTTCCATGCAGTATTTTGATGAAACCGGTGTATGGGGTATGGTTACGCACAAAGAATATCCACAGCCATCTGATTTCATACATCGAACGCAGTTCTGCCATGCTCCTTGTCTTGTTAGGACTGAAGCATATAAAGACGTTGAGGGATATACTGTTTCTGAGAGGCTTCTAAGGGTGGAAGATTATCATCTTTGGTATAAGATGTACAAAGTTGGATATCGTGGCAAAAACATCCAAGAACCCTTGTATAAGATGAGGGACGACCGCAATGCCTACAAGCGCAGAAAATTCAAGTACCGCCTAAATGAGGCGTATGTAAAATATTTGATATTCCGTGATTTCAAATTACCGATATCAAAATTCCCTTTGATACTGAAACCGATCATAGTAGGATTGCTCCCTATTTCGCTATATAATTTTGTTCACAAGAAAAAATTAGGTTAGCAGATGTTGATATATTGGTTTGTTCTTGCTTGTGCCATCTCTTTGGGGCTATTAAACGATCAATACAGTACGTATTCGGAAATAAGACAAGAAGAATGCCAACGGAAATGGAATACATTTGGTATTCTTTTCCTCCTAGTCATCATATCTGTCTCCGCCTTAAGATATAAGGTAGGTGCGGATTATGGACAGTATGTCTGGAATTTCAACCGCTGGTATATCAAAGCGAACCTTTCTATAAGCGATTGGAGAAATGAGCCGGGTATTGTAATATTGGCGAAATTTTTTCATGTGTTTTTCCAAAATGCCCATTTATTCATTTCCTTTTTATCCGTTTTAACCCTAACCATATATTTAAGCATCGTCAATCGAGAATCTCCTAAAACATGGTTTTCGTTTAGTCTGTTTATCTTGCTGGGGATTTGGGCCAGTTCATTCAATGGCATCAGGCAGTATTTGGCTTCGGCGATTATCTTTTGGGGGTACAGATATATTATTGAGGAGAAACTGAAATATTGGTGTTTCATCGTTGTTTTGGCCAGCCTGTTTCATATAACGGCATGGGTTATTTTACCCATATATTTTATCGCAAGGAGAACAGCTGACTTAAAACAAGTACTGCTGTGTGCATTTTTTTCCATCGTGTTGCTTTCGTTTTATGGTACGATTTGGGGACTTGTGGAAACTTTGAAAGGCGATGTTAATGAAAATTCGATATATGCGTCTCATGGCATCAACTTATTCAGGGTCTTATGTTCATGGGTGCCTGTAATATTATATATAGGATTCCGAGATCAGGAAATCGTATTGTCAGCCAAGGAAAATTTTTTCATAAACATGTCCGTGATAAATGCTTCCCTAATGACCATAGCTAGCAATAGTGCCTATTTAGGCCGTGTTTGTCTTTATACAAACATCTTTAATGTAATTGCAATTCCAATTATCGTAGAAAGTCTCAGGACTCAGAACAAGAATATGACATATATCGCTTTGTTTTTGTTCTATTTATTGTTTTGGGCGTATAGCCTGAAAGTAAGCGTGGCATTGGAATATCACTCATTGTTTGAATTATGGAATCAATAGTTTCAATCATAGTACCGTTCTATAATACACCCAAAGCATATGTTATGCAATGCTTGGAATCACTCTCTTGTCAAACCTATCCACAAATAGAAATACTCGTCATTGATGATGGCTCTACCGTCGAAAACGCCAAAATGCTTGATGAATTGATAAAAACTGACTCTCGTATTAAAATATTCCATAAGCCCAATGGAGGAGTAAGTAGCGCTAGGAACTACGCATTAAATCAAGCCGTTGGCAGTTATATCTGCTTTGTCGATAGCGATGATTGGGTAGAACCCGAATTTGTGGAAGTCTTGATCAGTGCGGTCAGACGTAATACTTCCCAACTGGCTGTCTGCAACTGGGTCGCTGAATTTGAGGGGCAAGAAGTTGATGTTAAGAAATATATAAACGATGAGATATGTTATAATCAAACAGGTGCCTACCATGCCATTATACATTACACAGGAATCTCCGGATTCCTGTGTAACAAGATTTTTTCCAAAAATCTTGTTACACAACCGTTGAATGAAAATTATCACTACTGTGAAGATTTGGTATTTGTGGCGCATTACCTTAAGAATGTCAGCAAGATGAGTTACAACAATTCACAACTGTATCATTATAGGCAGGGCAGAGGTAATGCTACCGGTAACATGTCTTATAATAATAAGATATTTTCATTACTTCCCGCTTACCAAGAGGTTGAAAAGATATATACATCATCAAATCTGACAGATTTGCCATTAGTGAGAAAAAGCGTCTTGAAAATAGCCCTTAATCTAAGGGCTAGATACAAGCTGAATAAGGTAAACAATAAAGAGGAATTAAATCGAATAATGGAAATAATTAAATCGTACTTACCGAATGTATTACATTCGAATAAGATTGCCATGGCAGAGAAAATTAACATTATCTTGACATGGTTAATTCCCGTTCTTATGTTCCGGATCAAGTGCAAGTTACTAAAAAGATCTATCGAATGATATTGAAAATAGCGACAATAACATTTAATCATGCCCATAATCATGGTTCCATGCTGCAAACTTACGCCCTACAACAGTTTGTTTACGGATTAGGGAACAAGGCCGGTGCAGTTATCGATTACAGGGTAATCGATTATCATACGGATAACCAACGTGCCATATACGCCGTTTTCAAAAAGAATTTTTCCATCAAATCATTAATGAAGAACCTGATTGCTGCACGGCATATTTTCACTCTCAAAAAAAGGCATAAAAAGTTTGAACAGTTCCTGAAAGATTACTGCTCCATCACACGGTGCTACCGTTGTCCCGAAGAGTTAATGACAGAACCACCGGAAGCGGATGTTTATATTAGCGGAAGCGACCAATTATGGAATGTCAGGGCGAAAGATTTTTCAGAGGTGTATTATCTCTCTTTTGTAAAGAAAGGGAAACGCATCTCATACGCCGCAAGTCTGGGTCCCCTGAAGATTGATTGGGAGAAGTATGACACCGCCAAATATGCCAGTCTACTACAAAACTATGCTTTCATCTCTACGAGAGAACAAGGTAGTGCCGATAATGTAGAAAAGCTCATTGGCCGTCAACCTGAAATCCATGTAGATCCCACCTTGCTGTTGACAAAGAATGAATGGCGCAGGATACAGAGCGATGCCAATTACAACAATGGCAACTATATATTGCTATACAGTTTGGAACCTACCAAACTTCAATTGAATATGGCAAAGGCTATATCCAAGAAGTTAAGACTTCCCATTGTCGTGCTCCGCTATAACAATAAAAATGATTGGTTCAACTCGTTTGTTCATCGATACGATGCCGGTCCATGTGATTTTCTTTCATACATTGACCATGCCGCTTTAGTCCTTTCTTCCTCTTTTCATGGCACCGCATTCAGTTTAATCTACCACAAACCGTTTTATGTGTTCAATGGATTAACGGATAATCGGATTTCCTCCATTCTTACACATACAGGACTGCTTAATCGCTCTATTGCAACAATGGACGATATAAGTAAAGTGAAAATACAGCCATTGAATGAAAAGGAAATAGATAACTTCCTTGCAAAAGAGAGACTTCGTAGCGCAGATTACCTCTGTCGTGCCATTGCATTATCCTAAAATTCGCAGTTCTATGATAAGTGTCATTGTTCCCGTATATAAGGTAGAGGCATATTTAGAGAAATGCGTGGACTCTATTTGTCGGCAAACCTATAAAGATCTTGAAATCATACTTGTGGATGATGGATCGCCCGATCGTTGCCCTCGGATTTGCGACGAATACGCAACAAAGGACAATCGCATCAAGGTTATCCACAAGGATAACGGAGGCCTGTCTTCTGCTCGAAATGCCGGATTGGATATAGCTCAGGGCGAATTTATTTCATTTGTAGATAGTGATGACACCATACATTCCCAAATGATGGAAGTGTTACTATCACTAATCGAAAGAAAAGATATTGCGATTTGTGGACATCAAGAGGTAAAAGAGACCCATACCTCTCAAAAAATTGAGACATTGAGGCAGAACGAGACCCTGAGGGACAAAGATTTATGGATTGAGATTTTCTGTAAATTGAATAATGCTGCATGGAACAAGTTATACAGGAAACGGTTAATAGGACAACTCAGATTCCCCATGGAATTATTGCATGGCGAAGATTTGATTTTCAATCTTAACTATTTATGCCAATGTAAATCGGGAGCAATTAACAGGACACCACTATACAACTATATGAAGCGAGAGGGGTCTATTACGAAATCAAAATTCAGTAGCAAAAGACTTCTAGAAATAGCCTCAAAAGACGTAGCATACGAGATAGTAAAAAAGAACAGACCCGAATATCTGCCGATTGCCGAACTTTTCGCCTTTCGAGCGAGAATGAATGTTTCAAGAGCCATATATCATGAGCATCTGGAGGAACAGTATCAAGCCGAAATCCTTAACATATTGTCATATACAAAAGAACATTATTGGCGTGTAAAGGAATTAATGAAATTTAAAGAAAAGTCAGAGTATGTTTTATTGAGATATTTCAAACCTATATATTCTAAAATAATATAATTGGAATACTTTATATGAATAAAGTTCATAATACAAATGGGAATTATTTGGTTACGATTATCATTCCCGTTTATAACGTGGAAGAAAGAATAGATTATTGTTTGGAATCCGTTTTGGCCCAAACATATCAAAATATTGAGATTCTGTTAATAGATGACGGTTCTACCGATAATTCGGGTAAGATCTGTGATCGGTATTCACAGAGAGATTCGAGAATAACCGTAATCCACAAAAAAAACGGTGGGGTTTCAACCGCCAGAAATGTAGGTATTGTCCAATCTAATGGTGATTATATCTGTTTTGTCGATTCTGACGATGCAGTAAAGCCTGACATGATCAAAAAAATGTTGTATAATGCGATTGAACATGATGCCGATATATCTTGTTGTCTGCTGGAAGTTGTCGAGATTAATGGATCGGTTCGGCCTTCTTTAAAAGGCAGGAGCGGTATCTTTAGTAATAAAGACATTATATCAGCATACTTTTCCGACCAATTTGTAAAGGACTTAATGTACGGCCCATACAATAAACTATATAAGAGGAATTTATTAAAAGATATACGTTTCAAACCATACAGACTTGGAGAAGACATCTTGTTTGTTTTTGAAATTTTACTGTCATGCCATACCATATATATTGGGGATAAAGTCGGTTATCGATATTTACATAGGACCGGCTCTGCAATGACTTCCGCTTTTTCCGAAAAAAGATTGGACTATATATATGCAGCAATGGAAGTTGTAAACCTTTGTAAGGAATATGCTCCTTATGTACTTGACGCAGCAAACAATTGGCTGTTTTATCACTATCTAATAACGCTGAGGCAATTACATATAAATAATCGGAAAGATGACCTTATTGATTTCTATAATAAAGGTGTAACATACATTAAAACGAATAACGTACTTTTAAGAAATTATGGCTTGATAAGGAAACTGGACTATATGGGAATTGTGTATCTACCCCTATACTTTAGACTGCTTAAACTAATTTTGCGTAAGAATGTCTGAACAGCCAAACAAGCAGATTGCAAAAAACACGATAATGTTATATATAAGGACACTGCTCATCATGGCAGTGTCTTTATATACGATCCGTATTGTACTTAAAACATTAGGTATTGAGGATTATGGCATCTATAATGTGGTTGGTGGTGTTGTTGTTGCATTGAGTGTCATAAACGCATCTCTTAGTGGTGCGTCATCTCGTTTTATCGCATTTGCGATAGGAAAGAAAGATTCCGAATTATTAAAAAAGTATTTCTCCGCAATAAAATTGATACATTGGCTTCTTGCCGGCATCATATTATTGATAGGCGAAACTTTGGGCCTGTGGGTTGTGATTTCCCAATTAGTAATCCCGGAAGAACGTTTATTGGCAGCCGTTCTTTGCTATCAATTTAGTCTTTGCACTTCCATTGTTTCTGTCATAAGTATTCCTTATAATTCCATGATTATGGGGCATGAAAAGATGGAAGTTTATGCTTATATTTCTATCTTGGAAGTCGTTCTTAAATTATTAGTTGTATTTTTTTTAGACTGTCTTCCATATGACAAACTGATAACATACGGGGTGCTATTATTGACCGTTCAACTCTGTATTCGCGTTGTTTATAATATGTATTGTAGAAGGACTTTCGTAGAATCCAAAATCAGGATTCACTATGACAAAGCAATATGTAAAGAGGTGCTTTCCTTTTCTGGTTGGAATTTTACAGGGCAATTAGCGTATATGGGATATACACAAGGTTTGAATATCCTGATGAATTTGTTTTTCGGGCCCGTGGTTAACGCGGCAAGAGGAGTTGCGGTACAAGTTCAAAACGGAGCGGGGATTTTGGTCAAGAATTTCCAAGTCGCTGTTCGTCCCCAAATTACCAAATGTTGGGCACAAGAGGATTTTGCCAACATGTATCGTTTGGTTATCATGTCAACAAGAATGAGTTACTATCTGACTGCGATCATGGTATTTCCTTTAGCGATGTTTGCCAAGCCCATTTTAGGGATTTGGTTGACCAACATCCCCGATCACAGCGTTGCCTTTACACAAATTATTCTATATACAATGTTGATAGAGTCTTTCAGCCACGCATTGATTGTATCCATACATGCTGTGGGAGACTTGAAACGATTCCAGATATTAGAAACCTCGGTATTATTATTGGTAATTCCTTTAGCCTATATATTATTGAAAGTTTGTGATATTACAGCCGAGCAGGTAATGATGGCATATTTCGTCATTCAGGTATTTGCGCAATCAGTAAGGATATATGTTGTGCTTCCGAAAATTTTCATGTCAATCACGGCCTACATCAGAGGTGTTTTTCCTCGTATTCTTTTATCGACTTTATTTTTTCTTGTCCCATTACTATTCTTGTCAATTGATCATCTTGCGAACATATGGCTTATCATGGCAGGATTAATGGCTATGATATTCTATGTGTGCATAATTACATACGTTACAGGATTAACAAGAAACGAACAAAAACACCTTGTTCATATCATCCTACAAATTACTCATAAAATAGGCAAGACGTAAGATGCCCGTGAGAGAGTTACTATTAAACCATAAAAAATTACATAATGATTTCTAAGTTGTTAAATTGGTACTTTTCAAAAAAGGCTTTACCTTATTGGTGCATTTTTCTGCTGGATTGTTCCATCGTGCTATGCTCTTTATTATGGGTCTATGCAGTAAACAATGGGGCTTCCCATACACTGCAAATTTTCAAGCCTCTCGTTGGCACATTGTTGATTTATTTAGTTTGCTTCGTCATAGGATTCAGAATTTTCCATACCTATTCGGGTATCATCCGCTATTCATCATTCATTGACTTACAGAAGGTGGCTTTTGCTATGTTTTCTGGATTGGCGTTGATATTGGTTTGTCGCTTGGCCTTAGGCGGGAATGCGCATTTTATTGAGATACGGATTAAAGACCTTGTGTTGTCTTCCTTATTGGCAGTAACACTGATGTGGGGATTCCGTATATTGGTTAAATACTTGTATGATTCTACCTACCGCCAAGAACAAGCCAAGAGGATATTCATCTATGGTGTAAAGGAAGGTGGAGTAAGTCTGGCAAAAAGTATCTTGAACCAGAGTCCTTCTCCTTATATCTTAACCGGATTTGTATCCGATGTATCGGATGTGCAAAACCATCGACTGATGGGTGTTCCTATATATCCGAACGATGACAGGCTGCCTAATGAGATGAAGCAACGGCATGCAGACATCCTATTTGTTTCGCCCTTGAAGAATAAGGCGTTAAGAGAAAATGACGCATTGGTTAACAGACTCATCGAAAGCGGCATAAAGATCTTAATGATACCAGCAGCAGAGGAATGGGACGGGAAACGCGAACTCTCCTATACACAGTTAAAAGATGTGGAACTTGAGGATTTACTGCCGCGCGATGAAATACAGATTGATATGGAAGCAGTGGGCAAACTGTTGAAAGGACAAAAGATACTTATCACTGGAGCGGCAGGAAGCATCGGCAGTGAGATTGTGCGACAAGTTTCGACATTCGACCCAGTAAAATTGATATTGGTTGACCAAGCCGAAACGCCATTGCACGACATCCGTCTGATGATGGCTAAACAATCGCCTGCAATAAAAGCCTACACGATAATAGGCGACATCCGCTGTCAACAACGTATGGAAGAGATCTTCAAGGAACATCACCCTGATTATGTATTCCACGCTGCCGCATATAAACATGTACCGATGATGGAAGACAACCCCAGCGAAAGTATTCTGAATAATGTGGAGGGTACACGCGTTGTGGCAGATTTGGCCGTGAAATATGACACCAAGAAATTTGTTATGATTTCAACCGATAAGGCAGTCAATCCAACCAATGTCATGGGATGTTCCAAACGCATTTGTGAAATTTATGTGCAAGCACTTGATAAGGTTATTAAGGAGAATCGCATAAAAGGACGGACACAATTCGTCACCACCCGTTTCGGCAACGTGCTAGGGTCGAACGGTTCTGTCATTCCTTTGTTCAAGGAACAAATCAAGCATGGAGGTCCGGTTACTGTCACTCATCCTAATATTATCCGTTTTTTCATGCTTATTCCCGAAGCCTGCAAACTTGTATTGGAAGCCGGAACGATGGGGAAAGGTGGAGAGATATATGTCTTTGACATGGGTAAGCCCGTGAAGATTGCCGATTTAGCTAAGCGTATCATTTATTTGAGTGGTGCAAAGGGCATAGAGATAAAATATACCGGCCTGCGCAACGGTGAAAAACTCTATGAGGAAGTGCTCAACGACAAGGAAACCACCCTACCCACATTCCATCCAAAAATCAAAATCGCCAAAGTACGTGAATATGACTATGAAAAAATTACCAAGCAGATAGGTGAGCTTGTGCAACACAGCCTTACCGATGATGATATGATGATTGTCAAACGAATGAAAGAGCTGGTACCTGAATTCAAAAGCCAACATTCAGTTTATGAAGCATTAGACAAATAATACAACATTTCCGACAAAAGGATATTAAGAAAAATGTGTATCTGCCGGGATATTTGGCAGGGTCATTGACAGTAGAATGACATCAATAGAACAATTACGAACTGAAAGCAGAAAATGGAATTTGGCAAGAGAAATAGCAAAAGATGGTTGGGCTTCTGTTTACTATTCATATTGCTCTTTTATAGACAAGAGCCTTTAAAAGCACAATCATATCTATACTGGCAGGTCAGGTGGATATTTTTGTTAGAGCAGATTTTAACTATTGCGACTTGTTTCACAATGGGAAAGTGTATGAGATTTTACTGAACCTGGCACCGGGCGTGAAATGGAATATGGGTAAAGGGTGGCAAGCGGCAACACTAGGAATTGACCATAAAGGCACTGACAGAATTAGTGGCAAAGATAACCGATTACACCGGCGAGATACGCAGGGATACCTCACGACTGAACGGTATGCCTCGCAAACTGCTGCGATGTATCCAAGGCAACAGCTTTAGGGTGGTCGTATCACACAGAGTCGGAGGACGGCATCTTTAGTCTACGAGGATTTTCTGTACAACCTGATGTGGGCGGTATGTCTATAAGAATCATGTTATTGTTAGGAGGTTCAGGAAAACGCTTGTGAAGGAAGATATTGAACGTCGCCTGGAACTGGAAATCACAAAAAAAAGGAATCAATAGGTCATGATGGAAAAATGGTATGCTTTGAAGGTTTTCTATAATCGTTTTTCAGAAATTGAAGCGACATTGTCACGTGACGGAATAGAGAACTATATCCCGATGAAAACCAGAAGCTATCCACAACCGAACGGGGAAGTCGTGACCAGGAGGGTCCCACTTGTCGCCATGCTGATGTTCCTGCGTTGCGATGATGACTATATCTTTTCCTTGAATTCGATTCTCAATGAGAAAGCCATGGTATACCATCATCCCGGCACCCAGATACCAGCCCTTATTCCGGATGAAGAGATGGAGATGTTCATCATGCTCACTTCTTCTATGGAGGACGGTTTCGAACAGATACCGTATGATAACAATCTCGTGAAGAACGCCAAAAAATACCGAGTGACAGGTGGGGAATATGCTGGGGTAGTGGGATATTATAAACGTATAAAAAAGAACAAGCGGCTGGTAATTCCTTTTGAAGGCTTGCTGATATTGGTCGCCACCAATTATATTCCCAAATGTTATTTACAGGAAATAGTATAGTGGTAACCTGTGTAAGCAGGCATAGAGTCTAATTTTATGAATAAATACACATAAAATCAGAATTCAGATATGTACATAATAGGTAGCAATTCCAGACACTTAAAAAAATATTGTTATCAAGTTCCCGCAGACATGGAAATGATATTGTCACTGCATATAAATGACGGTTTTCAAAAGATGTTTATTATCAGCGTCTAGACTCTTGTCTATCATAATAATGGAAGGATCATTATTATGAACATCTTCGACTTTCTTTAAAGAAAGGCAACTTGAATATATGAGGCATGGCTGCAATTCACATAACCTTTATACCTCAAGCGAGAAACGTAAAATACTTCTTGATTGGGGTAATTTTTTTAAATAATTACCGATCGTGCAATCGCCGGTAGAAGCAATATACAGGGATTCCGAATATGCCTTTTTCGGTAACTGAAAATTGATTATGCGATTTCCCCCACTTAATCTCCAACCTCGCTCTCTTGAATTCTTCCAGTCCTCTCTCCCTAACATTTTTTATTTTTCCCTTCGGGATTTTTTTAATCCCAAAAATATTCTTACCTTTGTTCAAAGAAAAGTTATCTCATGAGTATGAGACTGTAAAATACAGAAATTAGTACAATCTCCAAATCGTTACCTTAGACTTTTCAAAACTTTCATAAGCGTTTGTCTTTCAAATCAATCCATCAATTAGATAAGAATTTAAAGTATAATTCTGTCACTCTCCGTTGGGCTTCCTCTTCATAGAGGAAATGGGTTATCGCTGCATATTGATGATGCCGCTGTCCGTATCACTGTTGTTCAGCCCCTTGTTGCCTGCCTTGTGCTTGCGTCCGAACTCGAATGTATAGCCCACGCGCAGCACGACCATCTGTCCCGTTTCCCTGACGAATGTCTCGGAACGGAAAGGAGCCACTTCACTGATTCTTTCTTTTCCCACCTTATAGTTATTGGTGAAAGGAAACATAATGCCGATTCCCGCCTGAAGGTTCCGCCGGGTGTACATTGCCATGAATGCCGTCTGGTTTTCGTTCTTTTTAATGGTTTCGCCGAAGAAATTGTTCTGCACTTTCCGGAACTGCCCGAGCAGCGAGAAGCCTTTATATTGCACTTGAGCCATCACGCTGTAATAGAATTCATCGTACATATGGCTATAGTTCAGGCCTTCCGACCAACTGCGCGTATATCCTCCCGAAGCATAAAGCGTCAGGAAATCTTTCAGTCCGAACAGTGTAGCGCCATTTATGCCGGCCATCAGTTCCGTATTCAGGCTTTGGAACGACCGCTGGTTTTCATCCTTCAGTATCAGTTTGCCGTCCTCCACGAAGATGCTTTCCATGATGGGATTGTCATAATACTGGTGGCGTACGCTCAGATTGGCATTGAACTGCTTCTTCGAATAGCTGTAAGACAAGGAGTTCGTGAACTGTTGATACGTTTTCAGCAACGGGTTTCCGCGGACTATCTGTATCGTGTCCATCGCCTGCTCCACATCAGTCAGCGAGCCGAGCGACGGTATGGCAGGACTGATGTTGAACCGGTAGCGCAGGAATCCCGCCTTCTTCAGATTATAGCTCAACCGCACGGTGGGCGTGAAGGTATAGTAGGCATGGTCTTCCTCACTCTCCTTGAACCAGGCGCGCGTCATGCCTACGCTGCCCGCATAGCTGAAGTCCTTTACCTTGCCTTGCACCTCGAAGAAAGCGGATGTCTGCGACTGGTCCATCTTCGAAGTGGTAGGGTTGGAACCTTTATACTCATTCTCTGTCCGCATCTGATAGTGGCGGGCACCGCCGCTCAGCTTCACCCCCTTGAAGCCCTTTTCATAAATGGCTTCGCCGATGACGGAGCGCTTGTCGCCGTCCACTAATGTCTGGATGTCTGCCAGCGGTGCGTTCTCGTCCTTGTACTCCTTGTATTTCCGGTTGTTCTTGGTATGGATGAGCGTTCCCGTCACATTCATCTGGATGCTCTGCTGATGGGGCAGGGTATGCTGGAAGTAAAGGTCGAGCGCCGGAGAGTAGCTGGATGTGTGGTTGTTGACGTACGAATAGATGGACTCCGTGCTGCCCACTGCCCACATCTTGTTCAGTTCATTCTGGTAGGGGGCATTGCTGAGGTTGTTACGGAAGATGGCATTGAATACATATTTGTCCGCTTTCGTCAGATTGTACGTCAGATTCAGGTTGTTGATGAAGCTCAGAGAGGGCGACTCGTCTTCGATGCCTTCCTTGATGCGGTCGATGGTGCGGTCGCCCAGATAGAAGGTTTCGTGGGATTCGAGGCGGCTGTGATACTTGCCGTTCTTGTTGAAGTAGTCGATGCCCCATTCGGAGTTCTTGTAATTGAACTTCGCGCTCAGGAAATTCTCTCCCCATAGGGTGTGGGGCGAATCGGAGAGTTGGAAGTTCACAACACCGCCCGTTTCGCGGCGGCGCAGGATAATGTTGACTACGGCGCCCAGCTCATCGTCTCCGTACTGCTTGCCGGGGTCTTCGATGAACTCCACACGCAGTACGTCTTTGGCTCTGACGGCCGCTATCTCCTTGTCTGTCACTTTAATGCCGTTGATACGGGTTTGTACGGCCCCGCCACCGCTGACGCTCATGCTGTTGCTCAGATTGTCCACTTGCAGACGGGCAATGCCGAGATTGTTCAGCAGGTCGTAGGCACCGAACGAGCGTTTGAGCTGGCTTTCGGAAGGCAGGATGATTTGCCGGTCTACCCGCTGCAGCACATTGCTGGCAGATACCGTCACTTCACCGAGGCTCACGGCATCTTCCTGCAACTGTACATCGCCCAGGTCGAGGCTTTTATTCAGTTTCAGCAGTATGTTTTCACTTTGGAGGCCGATGAAGGAGATGGAAAGGCGGTAGTCGCCTGCCTTGATTTTATGGAGGGCGAACTTGCCTTGTGCATCCGAGGTTACTCCGGTCACCAAAGTAGAGTCTATGGTCCATAATGACACATTGGCGGCTATAACTGCTTCTTGCGAGGCGTCCGTGACGCGTCCTTTGATGGAGAGGCTCTGTGCCTGCGTACGGAGTACGGAGAGGGCAAGCAATAGTAAAAAAAGTTGGGTTTTCATAATCGTTTGTATTAGTCTGTTACTGTTGGATAGGGATGTAAAAGTCACTCTTCCCGCTAAGGGAAGATGCTGAAGCTTGTATGTCAGTTGTTTATACTTTCCTCGTCTGTCCGATGAAAGTTAGGAATGCATGAAGGAATAAATCTCGTACATCAGTGTCGAAACTTTGACAATCGTAAGTCCGAAGAGGAGTCCGAAGGTAATCCATAATGCAGTCTTTGCGTATCTCTTCATGAACCGTCTTTTTTAAGTTTGTTATATCGTTCTGTTATTTCTTCTATACTGATGCCGAGTAGCTCCATGCTGCGGAACATGTCGGCAAGCTGGTTGTCAAAAAACTCTTTCTTCTGTATTCGCATCACTTTCTTCACCGCATCTTTGGAGAGGTAGAACCCCATTCCCCGTTCCGGGTAGATGATGTCCTCCGTCTGGAGGTATTCATAGGCCTTCAGCACGGTGCGCGAGTTCACTGCCAGTTGTGTGGAGAGCTCCCTCACGGATACCACCCGCTCTTCTGCCCGCCATTCGCGGGTGAGAATCTTGCTGAAACAGAAGTCTACAATCTGCTGGTATATCGGCTTGTTGGTCTTGAAGTCCATAGGCTACAGTTGTTTTTCTTTGAGCAGGAAGTAGCTCGATACCCATGAACCGAGCAGCACACTGATGGGAGCCGCATAATTGCAGAAAGTCACGATGGCTTGTGCACCGGCCGACAACGGATAGTTGGTGTTGGGCCATGTGGCAATGTTGTCTATCCAGTATCCGTCCGCTCTGGCTTCGGGCATGAGGGAGGCCACAAAAGTTACAATTCCTATGCAGACGGCAATGGAGCCTACAAAGATGGTAAAGCTTTTCAGCAGGACTTGCCGGCTGAAGGCGAAGTAGCCGATGAAGGCGGAAGCATGCAGGATTACATAGGTCAGTATCTGGGTGTTGTGTATCCGGAACATCGTGATGTGCGTTGCAAAATACTGCAGGAACTCGCTGCCGCTTAAGGACAGCAGACCTTTGAGGCAGGCTATCAGTAGACCGCAGAATAGGGGAAGCAGCAGCAGGTATTTTATCCAGACATGCAGGAACTTCTCGAATGCCGATGCCGGCAGCAGTATATCGAGAGTGGAGCTGCGTTTGCTGAAATTTGTTTCCAGCAGGCAGGGGGCCATGAGGATAAACCATAGTACGTAGCGGGAGAATTCGGTGGCAGAGGTATGTTTGCCGTAGTAACTTCCACCGCGGTTTATGTCGTAGAGGATGCACAGGATGCAGATGAACGATACGACGGCTGCCGACCAAAGCAGGTGCCTGCCGGTCTCATTCCTTTTATATTGTTCCAGTAGCAGGAAGCGTTTCAGATTAAAAGTTGCGTTCATAGTTCTGTTTGTATGATGGATTTTCATTGAAACATGCTCTTTATCTTTTCCGGTTGTTGCAGCACCGCTTTATACAGCAGTTCGATGTCCGGTGTGTTCTCTTCTCCGTCCTCGTTGGGGAGAATGGAGAAATGGCCCGACAAGTCTTGTTCGCTGTAGATGCTTTCTGCCGGCAGGATGTCCGTACGGGCAAAGAGAAGCCGGTTACTGATTTCGTCCAGCGAACGGTTCAGTAATATTTCGCCTTTGCCAAGGATGACGAGATGGTCCAGCAGATTCTCGAAGTCGTGCGCCTGATGGGTGGAGATGAGCAGCGTGCTTTCATCGTCCATGCTGCGGCTGATGATACGTTTCAAGGCTTGGCGGGAGGTGATGTCCAGCCCGTTTGTCGGTTCGTCGAGCAGGATGTATGGAGTATGCAGGGCAAAGGCGTATGCCAGCATTGCCTTCTTCTGTTGTCCGTAGGAGATGGAAGAGAGTTTTTGTTTCCGGTTGATTTTCAGCTCTTTCAGGTTCAGCTTGAATTCTTCCTGATTGAAATGTGGATAGAATACGGAATGGCGTGCAGCGAAGCTGGCGATGCTTTCGGTAGGCATCTGCAACTCTTCGGGCAGGAAGAAGTAACGGGCCAACCCTTCGGACTGTCTCTCTGCCGTGTTTCTTCCGTCTATGCTGCACTTTCCGTTTTTGGGAAAGAGTAGTCCGCAGATGAGATGCATCAGCGTCGTTTTGCCTACGCCGTTTTCTCCCAGAAGTCCATATATACCGTTTCCTATTTCCAAAGATATGTTGTTGAAAATAAGTGGATTGGACTTGTATCCGTAGCTTGTGTTCTCTATCGTTATCATAACTTTATTAGTGTTGTACTGATGTACAACACTGCAAACGTAGGGTAAGTTATGGAGAAAAGCAAGGGAAAGAGATACTTATTAACTTCTTTTAGCGGTTGTGCGCTTGCCGTTTGCTTACAGCATCTTCACCAGTATGTCCCATACAGCCACCATGTGGCAGGCTGAACCGCCCAATACAAAGAAATGGAAAACCGAATGCATGTACCGTGCCTTGCGCAAGGAGTAGAAAGCAGCTCCCGTGATGTAGCATACTCCTTCGGCAATAATCCAGTAGCAGGCTGTAGGGGAGAGGGCGAAAAGCTGCTTGAATACTACCAGTACGGACAGTCCCATCAGGATGTAACACACTGTTTCCACGTAACTGTGCTCCTCCATCTTGCGGAAGCTGACAACAGTGCCGATGATGGCGCATAGCCAGACGAAGCCGAACAGTCCCCAGCCCCAACCGCCGTCCTCTCTCAATGCAATGAGTGTGATGGGGGAGTAACTGCCTGCAATGTGCCAATAGATGGCTGCATGGTCCCAATGCCGCAAGCGTCGTTTCCACGGATTATGATGTTTCAGGGAGTGGTAGAGTGTGGAGGCAAGATAGGAGCCGCCCATACCGAACAGATAGAGCCATACGCCGCATGCTGCCCAAAGATTCTGTGCCTGGTAGCATTTTATCAGGAATAGTGTACTTACAATTACTCCCATGGCAATGCCGATGCCATGGGAGATGGAATTGATGGTTTCTTCTTTTTTACTATAAAATAGTCCGTTACGCTTTCTTTTCATCAGTCGAAGCATCCATAGCATGTGGGCAACAGTTTACGGTCTCCCAACGTGTTGTCTACACGTGCCACGTTCACCCAGAACTTGTTTTCGCGCACGCTTTCTATCGGGTAGGCTGCCTTTTGGCGGGTATAGCTGTGCTTCCACGTGTCGGCTACCACTTCGTATTCGGGATGCGGGGCATTCACCAGCACGTTGTCCGTCTTGTCGGCTTCGCCGTTCTTCACTTCTTGAATCTCGTCCCAGATGGTCAGCATCACCTGCACGAAGTTATCCAGTTCGGCAAGGCTTTCGCTCTCCGTCGGTTCAATCATCAGTGTGCCGTGTACCGGGAAGGAGAGGGTGGGGGCATGATAGCCGTAGTCCATCAGACGTTTGGCGATGTCGTTTTCACTGATGCCCGTCTCTTCGTGCACCTTGCGGCATTCCAATATCATTTCGTGTCCCACGAAGCCGGTAGCACCGCGGTAAACAATGCCGTACGTATCCTTGAGGCAGGCTGCCAGATAGTTGGCGCTGAGGATAGCTATCTTCGTGGCCCGTGTCAGTCCTTCCGTTCCCATCATGCGGATGTAGCCGTAAGTGATGGGCAGGATACCTGCGCTGCCGAAGGGAGCTCCGGACACCTGGTTTGCTGCATTGCCGAACAATTTGTGTCCCGGAAGGAACGGAACCAGATGCTCTGCCACGCAGATGGGACCTACGCCCGGTCCGCCGCCACCGTGAGGAGAGGCGAACGTTTTGTGCAGATTCAAGTGGCAGACGTCCGCACCGATAAAGCCGGGATTCGTCAAGCCCACTTGGGCATTCATATTGGCGCCGTCCATATATACCTGCGCACCGCAGGCATGTATGATGTGGCAGATTTCCACTATTTCCGTTTCAAAGATACCGTGTGTGGAAGGGTAGGTAATCATCAAGGCGGCGAGGTCATCCTTGTTTTCTTCCGCTTTGGCACGCAAGTCGGCCATATCCACATTGCCTTGTGCGTCGCAGGCGCAGGTCACGGTGGTGAAGCCAGCTTGGATGGCGGATGCCGGGTTGGTGCCGTGTGCGGATGCCGGTATCAGCACCTTGTTGCGGTGTCCTTGCCCGATGCTTTCCAGATAGGCGCGGATGACGCGGAGTCCGGCATATTCGCCTGCCGCACCGGAGTTTGGTTGCAGGCTGACGCCGGCAAAGCCGGTAATTATTTTCAGCTCTTCACTGAGGTTGCTTATCAGTTCGCGGTAACCTTCGGCCTGGTCTTCGGGCACCAGGGGATGCATGTTCATGAATTCCGGACGGCTGAGCGGCAGCATCTCTGCGGCGGCATTCAGTTTCATGGTGCACGAGCCGAGGGAAATCATGGAGTGTGCCAGTGAGATGTCCTTACGATCGAGGCGCTTGATGTAGCGCATCATCTCCGTTTCCGTATGGTATTTGTTGAATACTTCGTGTGTCAGATAGGCACTTTGGCGCTTCATCTCCGCGCTGATGCTACTTGCCATGGGTACGTCGCTTGTCTTTTCCCAATCCCTTCCGGCGGCAATGGCAAAGATGGAGAGCAGTACATTGACGGCAGCTATATCCGTAGTTTCGTCAATGCTCATGCCTACATCTCCATTCTTGAAATAACGCAGGTTCACTTCCTTGCTTAGAGCGATGGTACGTATCTGCTGTGCCGAAATGGTGTCGGGTAGTGCAAAGCGGAGCGTGTCGAAATATTGTGCATTGACCTGCTTGTACCCCAGTCTGTTGATGCTCTTTTCCAGGAATACGGCAATGCTGTGGATGCGTTCCGCAATGGTGCGGATACCTTCCGGACCATGATATACGGCATAAAAGCCTGCCATTGTAGCCAGCAGTGCCTGCGCGGTACAGATGTTGGAAGTCGCCTTTTCACGCTTGATGTGCTGCTCGCGGGTTTGCAGCGCCATGCGGTAGCACAGCTTGCCGTATTTGTCTTTCGACCAGCCGATGATGCGTCCCGGCATATTGCGCTTGTACTCGTCACGGGTGGCAAAGTAGGCTGCCGACGGCCCTCCATAGAACATCGGGGTACCGAGCCGTTGTGTGGTTCCGAAGACGATGTCGGCTCCCCATTCTCCCGGAGGGGTGAGCAGGGTGAGGCTCAGTATGTCGGCTGCAACGGCCACTTTGCAGTTGGCCGCATGGGCTTTTTCCACGAAGGCGCGATAATCTTCCACGTTGCCGGCGGCGTTGGGATATTGCAGTACGCAGGCGAAGATGTCCGGCGTGAATTCCATTTCATGGTATTTTCCTATACGCAGCTCGATACCTTGCGGAATGGCGCGAGTAGTCATTACCGCCAGTGTCTGCGGGAAGACGGCTTCGTCTACAAATACCACGTTGGCACCCGATTTCTGCATGTCGCGCGGACGCAGGGCGTACATCATCGTCACGGCTTCGGCTGCGGCAGTCGCTTCGTCCAGCAGGGAGCAGTTGGCAAGGGGCATGCCGGTGAGGTCACATACGGCAGTCTGGAAGTTCATTAGGGCTTCCAGGCGTCCTTGTGAGACTTCGGTCTGATAGGGGGTATAGGAAGTGTACCAAACGGGGTTCTCGAATACATTCCGTTGGATAACGGCAGGAGTGATGGTATTGTACCATCCCATACCGATATAGGTTGTGTAAAGTTTGTTTTTGGCAGCCAGTCCTGCAATGTGCTGTCCGAATTCGTACTCCGTCATTGTCTTGGGCAGAGCCAGCGGTTCTTTCAGGCGGATGTTGGCAGGAATGGTTTTATCAATCAGCTCGTCCAGGCTTTTCACTCCTATTTTTTGGAGCATCTTCTCCTCGTCTTTTTCGCTGATGCCGATGTGGCGGTAGGCCAATAGGTCGTTTTTCATGGCTGTAATGATTTAAAAGTTTGCTGTATATTTACCGGAAGAACGGATTCTCCGCTTTTTCTATTCCTATGGTAGTCGGTGCTCCGTGTCCGGGATAGACAATCGTGTCGTTGGGCAGGATGAACAGACGGCTGCAAATATGCTCTATCAGTTCGTCGAAGTTGCCGCCGGCAAGGTCGGCACGGCCGATGCTGCCTTGAAACAGCACATCCCCCGAAAACATGCAGTGGTCTGCCGCGCAATAGTACACCAGGCTGCCCGGCGAGTGTCCCGGCACATGGATGGCTTCCAGTTTCGTATTGCCGAAGGTGATGATGTCTCCATCGTGCAGATAAGTGCCCAGGGGCACGGGGGCTTCCTGCAGCTGGAAGCCGAACATGCGGCTTTGTTTCGGCGCTTCGTCAATCCAGAACTCATCGGCCTGGTTGGCTTCGGCCTTCAGACCGAACTCTTTCAGCATGAAAGGATTGCCGAAGATATGGTCCAGATGCAGATGGGTATTCAGCAGATGTTTCACATTCAGCCCATTCTTGATGATGAAGTTTTTCAAGGCCTGCTTTTCTTCCTCATAAAAACAGCCCGGGTCAATGACGACCGCTTCATTGGTTTCGTCCCAAAGCACATAACAGTTCTCCGGGAACATATTAAATTCGAATCTCTTTATTTTCATATTATGTATTTAGATTTATCCCCCTACATATACTACTTTCTTTGTCTCGAAGAACTCCTCTTCAAAGAACTCCTTCAGGTCCCACAGCGTGGTCTTGTTCTTGACGGGCATGGTTTCGTTTCCCAATTCGCCCCCCTTGAGGCAAATCAGTCCGTTGGGCAATGCATTCTGCTGTTTGGAGGAGATGTTCTTGCGGATAATCTTCAGTAGGTCTGTCAGTGGCATCACGGCACGGCTCACCACAAAGTCGAACTTCCCTTTTTCCTCTTCTGCGCGGGCATGGCGGAAGGTGACGTTTTTCAGCCCGATGCTGTTGGCTATTTCGGAGGCTACGCGTACTTTCTTTCCGATGCTGTCCACCAGATGGAATTGTACTTCGGGGAAAAGGATGGCAAGCGGGATTCCCGGAAAGCCTCCTCCCGTGCCGAGGTCCATAATCTGTGTCCCCGGCCTAAAGCGGATTACCTTGGCTATGCCCAGAGAATGCAGCACATGGTGTTCGTACAAGTTCTCTATATCTTTGCGTGAAATGACATTAATCTTAGAGTTCCAGTCCAGATAGAGGTCGTAGAGTGCGGCAAACTGCCGTTTCTGTTCTTCCGTCAGGTCCGGGAAATATTTGAGTATTAAATCCATTGTGAATTTTATGTTGATAGACAATTGATTACAGTTCCTATTCACCGTCTGCCTTTATAGCACTGCTCAAGGTGATGAATTCACCGTTCATCAGATGGGCTATGTCCTCATAAGACAACGTGATTTTGGTTGCTCCCATTACGTATGGGGCAATTTCATATACATTATAATAGAAGGTGATTCCCGTTGGGTCCAGATAGAAATTCTCGATGGGCTCCAGATCGCCGGTGGTGGCGTAACCCATGTCCTCCAGCTCTTGGCGGGTGCTGACGTTGTTGTCTGCCATCAGCTGTTTCCAAAGCAAGTCGGTCAGCGCTTCCTTATAGTCGCCTTCAAAGAGGTCGTCCAGGCGGATGGGGCTTAGGGTCTTTAGGTCGAGGTTGAGGAAAGTGGACATATAGATGCCGTGTGCGCCGCCGGTATATTCATTGTAATCTATACGGTAGGTCAGCATCAAGGTATTGCACAACTGCACGTGGCTTTCGATTCCTTTATAATAGGAATACCAGGCTCCTATGCTCTGCTCGTCCTGCTTGTCCTCCTCGTCTTTCTTGTACATCGGCTCCAGGTCATTGCGGTAGTCGCCGACATATTTCTCCGTATATTTCTTGACAGCTTCTTCGGGTGTCATCGCCATGTACTTGTCGCCGAAGCAGGCAGAGAGGAAGAAGGTGTTCAGACTGTCTTTCAGCCTTACGTCGGATGACTGGCTGGTGTAGGCAAAGTTGAGGATGAGGTTGCAGGCCGGCTTGGCTGTGTCTCCGAAGAGATGTACGGTTTCGTTTACTTGTATACTGTCGAACTCCAACGCGTATGCGTTTTTGTTCACGGTGTTACCGCAAGAAAAGAAAAAGCCGCTTGCCGCAAGCAGAAGGACAAGTAGGCTGACAGTTTGCTTTTTCATATTGAGTTTCGTTTATAAATCAACATATCAATCAAAAAACTTTATCGACAAATATAGAACTTATTAACGAACTGCACACATAAAAAAGGAAAAATTAATTCCGGCAAACGGTTAAAACTTTCTATCTTTGCAGCGCTTATGAAGGAACTCCGTTACATACTGGCTGTACTCTTTTCCTCCCTTATCATTATAAGCGGAGTGGGGATTTCTGTAGTTCAGTATTGCTGTGCCGGATGCGAGACGACACAAAGTTGCTGCACCTCCGGCTGTTCCAAATGCCATCATGCACATCGTGGTTCACAAAAAACGTGCAAGGATACCGGTTGTACAGCCGTCTACTACAAGGTGGATTTCGTGAAGCATGCACACGAGTCTGCTTCGTTCGTGCCATCCCTTACATTGTTTTGTGAGCAACTGCCGTTGTTTGATTACTCCTTGCCGCAAGTGGCCTGTACTCCGGAAGTGCATTTCGGGGCACCGCCATATGTCGTCGGTTCGCGTCATTATCTGGCGCTCTATTCCACGCTTCTCATTTAGTGTTGTTTTATACGGGGCAATGACATGAATTGTCCGGAGGGAACTGTTTGTTTTTTAATCACTTCTTTAAGTATAAAACAGAAATGAAATATAGTTTGATAGCCATCCTTCTGTTCTCTTTCACCGCCTTGCAGGCGCAGGTAAAGGGAACGGTAAGGGATAATTTGGGCGACCCGATTGCAGGTGCCAACCTCTTCTGGCAGGGAACCACTCAAGGAACCACCACTTCGGCGGACGGTACCTTCTCCTTGTCCAAACCCAATGACAAGCATATGCTTGTAGTCAGCTTTATCGGTTTTGAGAACGATACGATACACGTCAGTAACCGCAATGAGACGCTCGACATTGTCTTGCGCGAAGGGGTGGAACTGAGCGAGGTGAATGTGGTCAGCCGTAAGTTGGGCACCATGAAGCTGCGTAACAGTGTGATGAACGAAGATATGATAAGCAGCGCCGAGTTGAGCCGTGCCGCCTGCTGTAACCTGGGAGAAAGTTTTGTGACCAATCCTTCGGTGGACGTCACTTACTCTGACGCCGCCACCGGTGCCAAGCAAATCAAGCTTCTCGGCTTGTCCGGTACGTATGTGCAGATGATGACGGAAAATATCCCCAACTACCGCGGCTCTGCCGCCCCCTACGGCTTGGGCTATGTCCCTGGGCCGTGGATGCAGAGCATTCAGGTGAGCAAGGGCAGTTCGTCCGTGAAGAACGGCTATGAGGCCATCACGGGACAAATCAATGTGGAATTCAAGAAACCCCAGTTGCCCGAAGCCGACTGGTTCTCCGCCAACCTCTTTGCCAGCAGCACCAACCGCTACGAAGCCAATGCCGATGCCACGGTGAAACTCTCCAAACGTTGGAGCACCTCTTTGCTGGCGCATTACGAGAATGAGACCAAAGCTCACGACAGCAACGACGACGGCTTTGCCGACATCCCCCGCGTGGAGCAGTACAACCTCTGGAACCGCTGGGCATACATGGGCGACCGCTACGTGTTCCAAGCAGGCATCAAAGTGCTTACGGAAGACCGCAACAGCGGACAAGTCGGTCATGGCAAAATGCCTCTGACAGACCCTTATAAGATAAGTATAGGCACCGACCGCTACGAAGCTTTCACCAAGAACGCCTATATATTCAACAAGGAGAAGAACACCAACCTGGCATTGATTCTCTCCGGCTCCCTGCACAAGCAGGATGCCTTGTACGGACGGAAAATCTACGATGTGGACCAGCACAACGCTTATGCCTCCTTGCTGTTCGAGACGGAACTGACCAAGCGTCAAAGCCTTTCTGCCGGACTGAGCTTCAACTATGACTCCTACGACCAGCACTACCGCCTGGACAATGACGCCGCACAGCCTTTGACGAAGAAATTCACCAAAGAAGCCGTCCCCGGCGCCTACGTGCAGTACACCTACAACTGGGACGATAAACTGGTGCTGATGGGCGGTATCCGCGGCGACCATAGCAGTGAGTACGGCTATTTCGTCACTCCGCGTTTCCATGTGAAGTACAATCCCAACGAGTATGTACATTTCCGTCTTTCGGCAGGAAAGGGATACCGCACGAACCATGTGCTGGCCGAGAATAACTACCTGCTGGCAAGCAGCCGCCGGATAGACATCGCCAAACGTCTTGACCAGGATGATGCCTGGAACTATGGCGCAAGCACTTCCGCCTATATTCCCTTGTTCGGCAAAACCTTGAACCTGAATGCGGAATACTATTACACGGATTTCCGCAAGCAGGTGGTGGTGGATATGGATACGGACCCGCATGCCGTTCTGTTCTACAACCTTCACGGCCGTTCCTATTCGCAGGTAGTGCAGGTGGAGGCAAGCTATCCGTTCTTCCCGGGTTTCACCTTTACCGCGGCTTACCGTTGGACGGATGCCAAAACGAATTACAACGGAGAGCTGATGGAGAAACCCCTTACCAGCAAGTATAAAGGTTTGCTGACGGCTTCTTATCAGACACCTTTGGGATTGTGGCAGTTTGATGTGACTTTGCAACTGAACGGTGGCGGGCGCATGCCGGCTCCATACGAACTGACAGACGGCAACTGGTCGTGGGAAAGGCGCTATGGCGGCTTCGAGCAGTTGAGTGCCCAGGTGACGCGCTATTTCCGTCGCTGGTCTATATACGTCGGTGGCGAGAACCTGACAAACTTCAAGCAGAAAAACCCCATCATCGATGCTTCCAATCCCTGGGGAAGCAACTTTGATGCTACGATGGTTTGGGGACCCATGCATGGGGCAAAAGCCTATGTAGGTGTCCGTTTTAACTTGCCGAGAATATAATATTATTTATTAAATCAATAGCGAAACAATGAAAACAAGAAGATTTTTAATGACTTTGGCAGTTGTACTCTTCTGTGCATCTGCCGCAATGGCAAAAGACATCCGTACAGCCGTGTTCAAGGTGGCACAGATGAAGTGTGAGAACTGTGTAAGGAAGATAAACAATAACATCCGTTTTGAGAAGGGACTGAAGGACTTCAACACAGACCTGAAGACAAAGACGGTAACCATCACGTATGATGCCGACAAGACCAATGTGGAAAAGTTGAAAGAAGGTTTCCAAAAGTTCCATTATGAAGCGGAGTTTGTCAAGGAAACCAAGCAGGACGATAAGAAGTAATTGAACAAACTGCTCATTCCAGTTGTTGCTTTATTAAAGCGGAACAACAACCATCTAAAAAATAAATCGAATGAGCAATATAATTACTAAGGCACATCCCGTGCCGGATATGCACAGCACGGGATTGCGCGTCGTCGGTGCATGGCTTTTTGCCATCGTACTGATACTGTTTTCTACAGTCTTTGTGCATGTACCCTATACCCGTGAAATACAGATGGTACTGGCAATTCCGGTACTGCTGTTTTTCGGCGCTCCTTTTTATGCCGGTGCCTGGAAGGGAACCCGGTCGGGCCGCAACAATATAGACCGTCTGGTGGCGCTTACCACCTCTGTGGCTTTTCTGTTCAGTGTGTTCAACACTTTCTTCCCGGATTATTGGCTGGGCATCGGGCTGGAACCGCATGTCTATTATGGGGTTGCCGCCGTCATCATCGCCTTTTCCCTGACCGGCGAGTTTATGGAGGAACGTGCCCGGCGAAATGTGTCGGCGGCTATCTGCCGGTTGGGAGGCTGGCAGCATAACGCAGCCCGCGTACTGCCGGAGAAGCAACGCATTGACGACCGCGTTGCCGAGCTTTTTGTCCCGGTCATTCTCATCATTTCCCTGCTGACCTTTTTTATATGGGTGTTCTTCGGAGGCATAGATGTAGTGTCACACGGTCTGTTTGCCGCTTTGTCCGTATTGGTGGTGGCTTGTCCGTGTGCGGTAGGGCTGGCCACTCCAGTAGCTTTGGCGGCGGGCCTTAATAAAGCTGCCCGCAATCATATCCTTATCAGGGACACTTCCGCTTTAGAGCAGATGCGCAATGTGGATGTGGTGGTATTCGACAAGACCGGGACCTTGACAGAAGGACATCCTACGGTAATAGGCTGGCTGTGGGCGCAAGGGCAGGAGGAGCATTATAAAGATGTACTGCTTGCTGCCGAGTCTACTTCGGACCATCCTCTGGCAGAAGCAATCGTTACGGCCCTGGAAGGGGAGGAGCAGGTTATCCCTGCCCACCTGGACGGTTTTGAAAACATTACCGGAAAAGGTGTCAGAGTGGCCTATCAGGGTGCGGAATATTGGGTAGGAAGCCATAAACTGCTGAAAGATTATCAAGCCAATTTGTCGGATATCCTGGCCGATATGCTGACACAATATGAATCGGACGGAAACAGTATTGTCTACTTTGGGCGTGAGAACGATTTACTTGCCGTTATTGCCATCAAGGACCAGTTGCGGGTGACTTCTATGGAAGCTATCCGGGAACTGCGTATCCAGGACATCGAGATATGCATGCTTACGGGAGACGGTGAGCGTACAGCTTCTTCCGTGGCCGGCAGTTTGGGTATCATGCGTTTTGTGGCTGATGCCATGCCCGACGACAAAGAGGATTTCATCCATAAGCTGCAGCTTCAGGGTAAAACGGTCGCCATGGTAGGTGACGGCGTGAACGATGCGCAAGCCTTGAGCTGTGCTGATGTAAGCATTGCCATGGGAAAGGGGACCGATACGTTGATGGACACCGCCATGATTACTCTCAGGACTTCAGACCTGCTGCTGTTGCCCAAAGTTTTCCGGTTGTCTCGCCAGACTGTGAGCCTCATGTACCGGAATCTGTTTTGGGCTTTCATCTATAATACAGTGGGTATCTTTGTCGCGGCCGGAGTACTCTATCCCGTCTATGACATCCTGCTGAGTCCTGCGCTGGCAGGTGCTGCCATGGCTCTTTCCTGTGTATCCGTGGCTTTGAGCAGCCTTCGTCTGAGTTCCAGGTTCTGACGGCTGTATTCTCAGCTGTTCCTATACTCCAGCGGACTCATGCCCATGTGCCTCTTGAAGTATTTTCCAAAGAAGGAAGCACTGGGGAAGTTCAGGGAATAGGCAATCTCCTGAATGGTCATGTTGGTTGATTTCAGCTTGGCTTTCACGTCTACGATGACGACGTGGGCGATGATGTCCAATACATTTCTGCCGGTCACTTGCCTCACGGTGGTGCTGAGGTGTTGCAGGGAGATGCCCAGTTTGTCGGCATAGAATTGCGCGCGGCGTTCGCGGGTATAGTTTTCGATGACGAGCTGCACCAGTTCGCGGCATATTTCCTCTTTCCGGCTCTTGTTCCCTTTTTGCATCTGCGGACGGTGGCAATACATTCTGTCTATGCCGCTGAGGAGCAAGTTCAATGTGCTTTGAGCCATTTTTGTATCGGGAGGATAGGGACCGGTCGTGATGCGTGCCCATAAGGCAAAATAGTCCTTGAAATAGGAGGCGACGGTAGGGTTGACAGCCAGTACCGGATACTCCAGTATGTTGGAGAAGGAGCTCAATGTAGACTGGATGAGGTTGACTCCATTGAGGCAATGGGAAGAAAACCCCACGAATCCCAGGCACACTTTTTCCTTTTGTTCGTAAAACTGTATGATGGTTCCGGGAAGCAGGGTGATAAAATCCCCTTGCTTGATTTCCGTATCCATCAGATTGATGGATACCGTGATGGAACCTTCTATGCATAGTGCAAAGATGCATGCTTTCAGGCGGCAAGACTGTTTGTATATGTTTAGAATGTCTTCCGTTACTTCAGTCCATGCAATCATGTCTACTGGCAGGTCGACTTGAGGAAATTCCATACGCTTTGTCGTTTAGAGTTCGCACAAAGGTAATTCTTTTCCGGGAAAAAGTAACGGAAGACATTCTGTTTTTAAAATGAAATGTTCTTTTTTTAAAATGTAACGTCCATCTTTACGACGAAAGTACGTGGCGCGCCCACTGCCATGGGACGATAGCTGTACTCCTTGTTCAGCAGGTTGTTTATCATGAACAGGAAAGCTACTTCCTTGGTGGCTTTCACCCCGAAGCGCATGTCCACTGTGGCATAGTCCGTATTATGCTTTTTCCAATAGGATGCCAGGGTTTCCCCGTTGGACGAGCCGAAGAGGATGCCGCGTACGTAGTCCAGCAGGTCAGGTTCACTTTTGCTGCGTTCGTCCAGCATAATATAGTCCACGGCAAGCATCTTGCTTTTCCAGTTTACGTTGGCACCTATGTTGATGCGTTTCCACTGAAAGTCCAGCGTGGCCTTGAAACTGTGTTTCGGACGATATTTCAAGTACTTGCCGTCATTGCTTTTCTCCTTCATCTGAAGCGGGTCGGTATAGGTGTTCTCCAGGGCATTGCGTTTCTTGTAGTCGGCATCCCTCGGTTCGGTATATACATATCCCAGGTTATAGAGCAGCTTGGCGTTTTTGTTGAAGGTGTACATGCCGTTGGTGCTGATTTCCATTCCATAAATCTGTGCTTTGGACACGTTGTGGAACTGTGCCCCGATGCCGAAACCCTTGCCGTTCTTCAGCATTTGTATGGCGTCTGTAACGCTGTTTATCATGCTCAGGTCCGCATTGTTGAATAGGCCGAACTGGAATTCCACCATATCCTTGTATTGGGTATAGAAAGCGGCGACATCTGCAAATCCTTGTAAATTGCCTGCCTTGTACCCTTGCTTGAATCCCAGCTCGGCATTGAATCCTTTTTCCGGCTGTACGTTGTAGTTGGGATATACACCTACACCTCCGATGTCTTTGCGAAGGTATTTCTCGGTGATGGAGGGATTACGGTAACCCTGGCCGAGGCTGGCACGCAGGAAGCTGTAATCGGCTAGCTGGTAGTTCAGCCCGGCACGGAACACGGGGCGGAAAGGAATCTTGCTCCCGAAAACCTTTGTGTCGGCTTCCCGGTAGTGCTTGTCTATCCGGTAGTATTCGGCACGTACACCGGCCGATACGCTGAGGCGGTCCCAGAAGCGCTGGTCGTATTGCATATAGGCGGCAACATTGTCACTTTGATGTACTTCTTCCGTTTCGCCGGAGAAGGTGCGGATATGTTCGTAAGTCAGACCCGTGGTGATTTGTGCGCCGCCGTCCCATTTCTTGTTGAACTGATAGTCCAGATAATAGTCGTAATTCTTGTCCGTCCGTGTTGGTGATTGATTGCGCTTCGGATTGAGTACACCGGATAGCCAGGGAACCAGGTCGCTGGGTAGTTTCCCTTCAAGCAGTCCTCCCATGTCAGACGGCAGGCCGTTGCTCATTACCCAGGAGATGAGGTCGCAATAGTCGGCAGTGGTGGCATTGGGGAATATGTTGTCCAGAGAGCCGAAGACACCGTCCATCAAATCACTCAGCTTGTCGCTTCCCAGCCATTTGATAACTCCGGTCATCAGTGGCTGGAGGGCTGTGTAGTCTCCATTGGCAATGTTCTGGATGACTTGTGCGTCGGTGCCCATGTTGCCCAGAATATCCGTAATGGAGGCGGATTGTGTAGGGCGTACCACATTGTCCGCACTGTAGTAGAAACGGCCCTTTACTTTGTGTGAAGTACCTCTTTCAGGATTGGTGAAGTTGAAGAAAGGGTCAATGCGGAAGTTGTTGGACTCACGTCCCATATTAGTAAAGGGAGAGGGGCGGTAGGCCTCGCCGGGCGAGCGCCAGATGAAGAAATCCCCGTACTTGTTGGAAAGGAAATCCACGTTGAAACCGTAGTTCATCAGTTTCATACCCATATCCGGCTGATAGTAGGTGAGGTTTCCGTTGATGTGGAAACGTTTGTTGTAACCTTGTTGGCGGTAGCCCTCGTCGGTAAAGAGATTCAGTCCGCCGCTGACGTCAAAGTTACCGATGCGGCGGGAGTGGGTGAGGTCGAAACCTTCGTAGAGCGGATTGCGTACACCGCTGAAAAGGCTGTTGCGCAACAAGGGCTTTACCGGATATTTGTCCTCTTTCCAGAAAGATTTGTCACTCCATTGGTAATCGCTGTTGTCGGGGTCGTCATAGATTCCTACATAGGCACTGAAACGGGTCTGAGGGGTCAGTCCCGGCCGTGCGGTGCGTATGTTGATGATGCCGTTCAGGGCCGACGAACCATAGAGCACGCTGGAGGCTCCTTTGATGACCTCTACCTGCTGCACATTTTCCAGAGGTACGCTGTTCCAATTGATGACTCCGTTTTGGGGGCTGAGCACGCTCATCCCGTCTACCAGTACCAGGCTGCGGGCACCTACGCTGTAAGTCCAGCCGCCACCGCCTCGAATGCTGGGTTGCTTGTCGATGATATCCACCCCCGGAATGGTCTGCAGTGTCGAGGTGATGTCTGTGGGAGCCTGGCGGGCAATGTCACTGGCCTTTATCAAATCCATGGAGACCGTCACATCGCTCAGCTTCTGTTCAAACCGTCCGGCCGAGACCACGACATCTTCCAGCAGGTTGGTGCTTTCCTTCATGTACACGTCTTTCTGCATAATGTCTCCTTTGCTGATGACGATGGGCATTGGCACATCCTCATATCCCACGTAGCTGAATACCAAATCTACACCTCCCGCCGGCAGGTGTACTTCGTATGCACCGTTTATGTCGGTCACTACGCCTTGCGTGTCTTTCAGCTTGTAGGTGACCGATGCCCCTGCAAGCGGTTCATTGGTCGTTGCATCATATACGTGCCCCTTCAATATCTGTGCAGATATGGAAAAGCTGAACAGTAACGCTGCGAATAGCGTTATTAGAATTCTTTTTTTCATAAGTCTGTCTTTTTGTGAATAGTTATATCAGAATGTTTGCAAAGTACGTGAGATATTATCAGATTATCAAGGTGTATTTTTATGAATTGATGCTACATATTTAAGATAAATTCGGGCTGTAGGTTCCAAATAGCCTCTTTAGTGGTCTATTATTCATTTCTTCAGAGAAAAGAGAGGATCTTTTTGTTTTTAGTAGGGAGATTGGCAGATATTGGAAAAAGTGCTATATTTGCTTGCATGAAACTGGAAATATCAGATTGGAACATGATTCCTTATGCCGGGGCATGGAGCCGGCAGACGGAATGGTTTGACGCACTTGTACACGCCAAGCAGGCAGGAGAGTGCTATGTCAATCATATTGTGCTCTGCGAGCATCCCCATGTCTATACATTGGGGCGTAGCGGGAAAGAAGGGAATATGCTGCTGGGAGAAGAACAACTGCGCAGGATAGGGGCTACGCTCTATCATATTGACCGTGGTGGAGACATTACGTATCATGGTCCGGGACAGTTGGTCTGTTATCCTATTCTGAACCTCGAGGACTTTTCTTTGGGGTTGAAGGAGTATGTGCATCTGCTGGAAGAGGCGGTAATTCGCGTATGTGCTTCGTTTGGCATCGCTGCCGGACGCCTGGAGAAGGCAACGGGCGTATGGCTGGAGGGCGATACTTCTTGTGCCCGTAAGATTTGTGCCATCGGCGTGCGCAGCAGCCATTTTGTCACCATGCATGGATTGGCACTGAATGTGAATACCGATTTACGTTATTTCAGCTATATCAATCCCTGCGGATTCATAGACAAGGGTGTCACTTCTTTGCAGAAAGAGCTGGGACACGAGGTGCCGATGGAAGAGGTGAAGGAGTGTCTTTGCAAGGAGCTGGTAAATCTTTTGTCATGAACTACCTGGCACATATATTCCTTTCCGGTTCGAACAGAAAAGTACAGTTGGGCAATTTTGTAGGCGATGCCGTAAAGGGAAGCTCCTATAAGAATTATCCGCCGGATATAGCCAAGGGTATTCAGCTTCACCGCGCTATTGACGACTATACCGACCATCATCCGGCAGTTTGCGAGGTGGTGCATAGGCTTCAACCTGAATTCGGACGGTATTCGGGGGTATTGCTGGATATTTATTTCGATTATTTGCTGGCTTCCCGTTTCGAGTCGTTCTCCGGAGTTTCCTTGAGGAGGTATACCCGGACTTTCTATCTTTCCCTCCTCATCAATTACCGCTATCTTCCGGTACGGTTCAAACGTTTCATCTGGCATTTTATCCTGACCGACCGTTTGCGGAAATACGCCACTCTGAACGGAATAAGAGAGTCTTTGAACATCATGGTGGAATATCATCATATTGATATATCCGTAGATAAGGCAATTTGTTACCTTAAAGAGCACGATGAGGAACTGTTTGCTGTGTTCCAGCCATTTTTTATTGAATTGCAGAGGTTTTGCGCTGAATATCAGCATAATTATAAGTCACAATTTTAAGGACGAAGAAGGAATGAATATCGTGTCGGCAAGGAATTAATATCCTGCCGACACGATATTTGTTTTTTGTATCACACGTTGTTGATTTCCTGCATGACATGTTATTGATAGCTTGTGCCCTGTGGAATCAGCTTCCCGTACTCCGCTTCTCCCTTGCCAGTACCGAGATGATGTACCCTCCCTTGCTGTTCACCTTGTTCCAGTTTGTTCCATTGAATATTTTCCAGACGTAGTTTCCCAGCCTGCCGTAGTCCGATAACTTCAGAATCTTCCTGATTTCCTCCCGGTCGGTGATGTAGAGCTTTTCCAGATTCAGCATGAGGCATTCCAGGTTGTGCGTATTCCTGTTGTAGGCATATCCGGGAATGTCCAGATCAGGATTTCCCTGCGCTCCTCCGCTTTCCCCGGGGGGAGTAAGAGGGGGAAGTGCTCTACTTTCTTTTGCTTTGCTTTCTTTTACTTTGCTTTCTTTGCTTTGTTTGGAATTGCATGCATTTTCGGGGAAAATGTCTGCATCCTGCGTGCAATTTTCCCGTTTTTGCGTACAAGTCTTGTCCTTGTCCGGCTTGTCCTCTTCCGTCTCTACCAGCAGATAGGGCAAGGTGGTGAGGTCTCTTTTCCTCCGTTTGGTGGCTTCCAGCCATACCTTCTGTATTTCGGTAGAGGTCAGCACCCCTTGTTCCCTATAGGTTTTGGGGTCGAAAAAGACTTTCTCCACCAGAATGTCCACGACTCCCTGCATCTCCTGTTCATTGATGTCCCTTCCTGCCTTGTTGGTGAACAGTGTGCATTGCTCCGCGTTCCATTTCAGGTAATATCCGTTTTCCTTATGTATCTTGCACAGCAGTTTCATTACCGCTGCGGTTCCTTTCAGTCCGAACTTGGCTTCCACCAGTTCCACTGCTATCTCTTCGAATAGATTTACTTTGAGGGGGAAATATAGCATTCCCCCATACATCATGGCCATTGTTTTTAGTGTTTAATGATTAGTGTTTAATGATTAGTGATTAATGATTAATGGTTAGCATACGGGACTCCATTCGAGGAAGTTTTCCAGCTGGAAGGTTTTCCATGCCTGCAGTTCCACGTCCCAGAAGGCTATGGTGCTTGTGACTCTTGTGATGTCATAATCTTTTCTGAAGTCTGCCTTGTAGGGCAGTAGGGTGGCTTTCGCCAGCCTGAATGTCCCGTCCTGCTTGTGGTAGGCTATGAGTGCGTGTCCGTATTGCATGTGGTCTATCAGGCTTTCTATCCGTTGGGCCATCCATGTGGCGCATGTTTCCGTGTAGTTCTTTTCCAGCATGATACGTATTTCCCATAGGTTTCTCAGTGCTTCGTGAAGTGAAGCGTTCTTTGTCGACTTTCTCATCTTGTTGTCTTTAAAATTAATAATTGTATTAGTTTGGCAGGAGGTACGCTTATATATAAAAAAAGATGCCGCATTCATTGAGAAAGCGGCATCTGTAGGTGGTGTGGCTTCATCCTTACCAAAGTGGCGGCAAAGATAAGTGGTTTATTCCTTAAGTTGTTTATATTTAATTATTGTCAATAAGTTTCGTGGTTTCTGCCCTTTTTTGTTTTATTCCCTATATCTCTCCTGCTACCTTCATTTCCCGCCACACTTCACCGAACTCTTGTATTATAGTGCTTTCTGACAGTCTTTTATAGTCTGGCGTTCTGAAGTCGAAATGTGAGTATGCCCATTGTGCCAATGCCTTGTTGCTTGTCGGCTTTTTTTCTATAAAGTATCTTGATTTTTTCCATAGGATGATGTCTTTAATGACTTCTTTCCTATATTGTGGCAATATTCCCATAACCTCCCCGCTTGAGGGACGTCCTACTCCCGCTTTCGGAGCTGATATACCGTGCTTTACATTCGTTTCTAGGGGGTCTCTTTTTGTTTTTTTTCCTTACTTTGGAGTGTCTCTTTTGCCTTCATTTTCTAATGTTTTTGGGTTAATAATTAAAATTACTGTAGTTTGTAAAATAAATGCAAAGGTATATCAAGTTTTTTGTTTTTGTGGAGTAAGGATGGAGATAAAAAGCTGGGTTTTATCTTTATGATGGGTTAATGCGTTGATATATAAATGGAAATGACTTTGACTTAGAAGTGTTTTTTAAACGTTCGTTTAATGGACGCAAAGATAAGACTGTTTTTTATCTGTCTCTTATACACATCTCCGAGC
>ENA-OZGK01000006-OZGK01000006.1-human-gut-metagenome-genome-assembly--contig:-NODE-6-length-66491-cov-6.599299_pt1 | contig 66491 bp, 81 predicted proteins | sample MGYA00244657_ERZ653660 | MGnify/ENA primary metagenome ERZ653660 (study PRJEB26926, sample SAMN06165211) | human gut metagenome | biome: ENVO:00009003; feature: ENVO:2100002; material: ENVO:00002003... | reverse complement strand
GAGTTTTACGACAGAGAGCAAAACATGGAGGAAACGATGATGGACAGAAAAATGGTGAATTTTATCAAGGAGCAGTATCCCCCCGGCACCCGCATCCGGCTCAATTCTATGGAAGACCCCTACGCGCCCATTCTCCCCGGCACGGAGGGTGAAGTAGACTTCGTGGACGATGCGGGGCAACTCCACATGAAATGGGACAACGGCCGCACGCTGCCGCTCGCCCCCGGCGAGGACAGCTTTACGGCGCTGCCGCCCAAGCTGACCACACTCAAACTCTATATGCCCCTGACCGCCGATCTCTACGAGCGGAACGAGTACGGCGAATTCGATGATTGTAGCACATTGCTGGAGGGCAGTGAGCTGCGGGGCTATCAAGATCAGATCACGGCGGCACTGGTGAAAAACCGGATGCCGGAGGAAACCGAGCGCGGCATCATGCATTGGTATGATGAAGCCGACAGCGTTGACCGCAAGGTGCGCTCCGCCGTCTTCACCGTAGAGGAACGTGATCGCCAGCTCTGGGGCGTGGCGGAATGCCGTGTCGCCGGGGAATTATCGGACACAGAGCTGGAAACCTTAAAGGAATATCTCACCGGACAGGCTTCTGATGGCTGGGGCGAGGGCTTTGAGCAGCGGGATATCCTTGTGGATGGCGGAAGTGAGCTGTATGTCCACCTTTGGAACTCGGACGAGTGGAGCATCCAAACGGAGCAGGAGCTTTTCTCTCCCAAGCTGGCGGATAGACTGCCGGAGCTGTGCTTCTCCACCCTTCCCGGCACCGGCGCGCTCATCTGCATCAAGCGCGGCGAGAGCGGCTACTATCCCAGCGACTGGTCCACGGACGATCCCGCGCAGAACCAAGAACTGGCGGACTATAACAACGAGCGGCTTGGCGTTACCCCCGCGCAGGAAAAAGCCATGAAAACGGGTTCCATGTTCGGCTGGGGCGTCCCCGGCGCGGACCCTGCCTGCTATGAACAGAAACAGGAAATGGGAGGGATGACCCTTGGATAAGAAGATATTCGGTGTGTATCTGGCAAAAGATGGCATCCCCAACAACGAAGCGTATGCAAAGCTGAAATTGCCCGCATCCCCGTGGGAACTGTGGGACGCGATGGAAAAAGTGCGGTTGAACGAGGGCGAGCAGTTGTACATGGAGATTGAAAACTACGTTGCCTTCGGGTATCTCGCGCCCTATTTGGACGGGTTGGACATCAGCCTCAACGAGCTCAACGACCTTGCCGCGCTGCTGTCGGTACTGGATGAGGTGCAGGAAGCTGCCTTTGAGGGGCTGTTTTCCATGGAGGTGCAGAGAAAAGTAAACGCCAACGGCGGCATCATTACGCTGCAGGATCTGCGGGATCTGGCGGTCAGCGCAAGAACTGACTGCTATCATGTGGTGGAGGCCGCGGATGACGCCCAGCTTGGCCGCTTCTACGCGGAAAACGACTTTGTGCCGGAACTGGAGGGCGTATCCAACGAGGTGTTCGAAATGCTGGACTTCGCCGGCATTGGAAGAATGATGCGATGCAGTGAAAACGGCGTTTTTGTGAACAGCCTGTATGTACTGCGGGATGGCGAGCTGACCACCGCGCCGCCCGTCCAAAAAACGCTGCCGGAAAAGCCGGGATACCTCTTTCGGCTGACCCTCGGCCTGTGCCCTGACTTCGGAGGTAACCGCACGACGGTGCTGGATCTGCCAGCATCAGAAGAAGCGCTGGCTGCGGCACAGGCGCAGCTTGGCACCCTGAATTGGGAAAATACCGTTGTCCTCAACTATGACGGCATTCTTCCCTACATCGCCTTCTTTGCGGATCTGCCCATGGAGCTGGAGGAATTTAATGCCTTCACCAAGGCCGCGCGGGACATTCCGAGATCCGAGGTGCCAAAGCTGAAGGCTCTGCTGGAGCAGTTTGAGGAGCAGGACATCGAAACCGCCATGCGTCTGACGGAGCATCTGGCGGACTATATCCTTACGCCGGAGATCAGTTCACCGCAGGAGGCGGCTATTGACCAGCTTCACTTCATGACGGACGACCATTCGGCGGAACTGCTGATCTCCCATGTAAACCTCTACGCCTACGGCTGTGACATCATCAGGGAGGACAATGCAGTGCTTTCACCTTACGGCCTACTGCACCGCGCGGACTATCAGCCCATGCTGACGCCAGTGCAGAAAACATCAGAAGCGAACATGACGATGAGATGAGTAAAGCAGCTTACAACCTCTCCAGGCATTTCCGCGCAGCATAGGCGATAAAGTCTTCCGGCGTGAGGACTTCGTCATCATGTGGAATCTCACGCCATCTTTTCTGTACATCAGGATCAGGGCTACACATTGCCACCGCCATTGCAATCCGGATCTCTTTTCTGACCTCATCTACGGTGGTGTTGTGTCTACGGGCAACTTCTAACAGTGCGGTATCGGCGCTTATGTTCTTTCTCTTCATGGTATCACTCCTCACTATTTTGAACGGCTACCGTTCTAATGGAACTATAATAGCACAGGGGTTCAGGGGAAAAGCGTCGAACGCAGTCGAAAAAAGCAGAGGTCTGCAAATAAGCAAACCTCTGCACCGGTGTTACCGCAATTCGTCGACCAAAGTGTCCAGCACGTTCATCACCTTGCGCTGCCCTTCTGGGGACAGTGCTTTCAATCGCTCGGAGAGCTCTGTGGCGTGAAGCAACGTTGCCGCATCCAAATTATCCTGAAGCAGCTCGTCCGTTCCAACCTTGAGTACATTGGCGATGGTAACCAGCTTATCCAGCTTTGGTGCTTTGACTCCGCGCTCGACCACACTCATGTGGTCCACGCTGTAGTCCACGGCAGCAGCAAGATCCTCCTGCGTCATACCGGCACGCTCACGGGCAGTTTTGATTCGTTTTCCCAATGCGACCTGATCCATACAGCAATCTCCTTTTGAACGGAATCCGTTCTTAAAGTATATTGGAGATGTTATTCGATTCACAGGAGCAAGAAGAACGGTAACCGTCCTGTATGGACGGAGCAGAAAAAATAACAGCAAGGGGCCGTATTCCCGGATGGAGGAAGCGGCCCCCTTCTTTTTTGCTCATTTTGTTCCCTAATCCGGGATAGTGGTCTCGGAAAGGAGCAGAAATGCGAGAAGAAAAATTGTTGAATTACCTGAAAGGAGCATGTACTGGGCGAAAATACAGAGCGAGCGGTGCTGAACTGGAAGCAGCCCTCGGGATTAGCGGAACAGATCTTCGTAAACTGGTAAATCGTATGAGGCGCAAGGGTATTCCCATCGGGAGTGATCGATGCGGATATTTCTACGCTGCGACTGCCGGCGAAGTCTACTCCACGATTCAGCAGCTTCAAAGCATGGAAAATGGACTGGCGGCAGCAAGGCACGGATTAGAGCGGTCACTGGATGCGTTTCCCTTGAGAGAAGGTGCATCTTGAACAGCTTTATCCCCTGGGTGGGGGGCAAAGGTAAGCTGCTGTGGATCATTAACAAGATGGCACCGGAGCGATATAGCCGCTTTATCGATGTGTTTGGGGGCAGCGGCACAGTAACCATGAACCGCCCTACTCGGAAGGGGTGCATGGAGGTCTACAACGACTTCAACGGGAACCTTACCAACCTGTTTTGCTGCGTGAAAAACCGCACCCTTGCGTTGCTTTCAGAATTGGGCTTCTTGCCGTTGAATACGCGGGATGACTTCAATGTCCTTTACAAGTTCTTCTCCAGAGGTGAGTTCACGGATGATTACCTGCAGGAGGAGATGAATCTGACAGAGGTCTACTTGAAGCCTCCCGATGCCGAAGCCATCCGCGCACTTATGCTGGAACGCGCTCCGCGCGGAGATATCCGCCGTGCCGCAGATTACTTCAAGCTGGTTCGCTACAGTTTCAGCGGCAGCGCCAAATCCTTCGGCGGCAAACCTTGTGATATCCGCCGCTTCTTTCACCTGATATGGGAATGCTCTCGCCGATTGGCAAATGTCATCGTGGAGAACAAGGACTTTGAGGATGTCATTCGTCAGTACGACCGAGAGGATGCATGGATCTACTGTGACCCGCCCTACTTTGAAGCAGAGTGCTATGAGGTAGGATTCCCAAAAGTGGATCACCAGCGGCTTCATGACACACTTCTGAATTGTCGCGGGTATGTTATGGTGTCCTACAACTACTGCCCGTACATTTCAGAACTTTATAAAGAGTTCTTCATCTTTCGCACTGTCCGTCCCAACAGTATGTCGCAGACGGCAGGCAGCGAATATGAGGAAGCCATCATCACCAACTACGATCCCCGTAAAGCCTGTTGGCAGCTGACTTTAGACTGCTTGCTGGATGGCAACAGCGATACCCGATACGAGCTGATGCACGAACCTACCCATGCCATCAAAACACCAATCAAAGAAAAATGAGGAGGAACCATTCTATGAACTTTATTCTTACCAGAGACAAGGCCACCACCATCCCGCCTGCGGCAATGAAGCTGAGTGGCATCCCCGACAACGCAAAGCTGGAACTGACCACGCTGGACGGAGCTGTGATCCTGACGAAATCCAAAATGACCACGATGGAATATGTCAAGTTGCTCACGGCGTTGACCGCCCATGTTGGTCAGATCCTCCTGTCCTTGCGGGACACCTGTGGCCACTGTGACGAGTGCGATGAAGACGGTTGTGTTTACAGTAATCTGTCAATCGAAGAACTTTGCCGACCTTCTGTCACCGTTCCCGATTGGGCCCGAGAGGAAGCGGACATCGCGCCCGACGCCAAGCTGGACTGCTATGTGGATGAGGACTCCGGCGTGATTACCGTCTGCGAGGCAGACAATGACTTCGACCTCTCCGATGTATCGCCCGTAATCCTGTACGCTCTGCGCAAGTCCGGCTGCTGCCTGTCCGTACTGGAGGATCTACTGATGGAGAACGATGTCATCTACGATAAGTGATACCGTAGGCATTCAAAGAAGAAACGAGGCGAGAGATCCAAATGAATAAAATCTATCTCTATCCCTACTCGGCGAAGGAAGCCAGAGAACGAAATGAGCTTTCGCTCTGGAGGGAAAGCCATCGCGCCAACATCGCCTGCCGTGATGCCATCGAGGACACCATCCGCCGGAATTTCGATGGGATGTACTTGAACGAGGACTGCCTCGCGCCGGTGCTGGCGGAATACGGCTACAAGCGCACGGAACGGGTGCTGACCGCTACGCTGCAGGAGCTTTCCTGGGATGGTCGCTTCAGCCTCGCCAATAAGCAGTGGGCTGAGCGGCGCTACATTCCGCATGATGAGCGTCACAATGCCGCGATCACTGTTCGGAGCCACCCCGCCGTGCTGGATGGCTTCGTCAGTTTTTACCGCAAGGCGGTGCAGGCACTGAATCTGTTCGGTGCAGAGCATTGCGTTGGTGACCGCACCGAACAGGACTTCACCGGCAAGGTGCTGGTACTCAGCCCCGATACGCTGAAGGAATCCTGCTGGAGTCAGGAAAACCAACTCTGGTATGCCCATGACGGCTTTGGCTGTTCGCCTCACGCCATTGGGCGTTCGGTTCGCTGCACCTGTCTTAGCGATGGGGAGATGACACGCTGGAATCGACACGAGTTCATCGGTGTGCTGGACGAAAAATACCTGCCGGACTGGGCGCGGGAGAAGCTCATGGAGCTGACTGCGCCACAGCAGGAGGCGCCGACCACAGGTGAGATGAAGCTGGAATGATCGGAGGTGAAACAAGTGCAGCGCATCTGCATTGATAACCACAACCGCATTTTCTATTACAGCAATCCTGCCGGATACATCGCAGAAAAGGAGGCGGTGGTGGATACCATGTTCCAAACGCAGGAACTGGAGAGTTTTCTGCAAAAGCAGGCTCTCACCATCCGCTGGGAGGACGGCGTCTATGACCGCCTCCTGCTGGGGCAGCGCAGCGGCCGCTTCGACCCAGAGGCTCCGCCCCTGAAGAACTGCCGTGTATGGCAGCTCTCGCGGGACAGCCCCATCAATATCCGTTTCGTTTCCTATGAGACGATGGTACAGCGATTCGGTCATCCGAGCCGAAAGAGCTATGAGATGGTCTATGACGGTCAAGTTGCTACCAACGACCTAGAGGAGATCTACACCATCTTCCGCAACCCCGTTCCCGGCTATGACGGCCGACCCATCGGCATCTCGGATGTGCTGGAACTATACGACGAAGGCGGCAGTGAGTTCTATTACTGCGACCGCATCGGCTTCCAGCAGATCGAGTTTGCACCCCAGCAGGAAATGGATATGAGCCTGTGAAATGAGCACCTGACCGGGTGCTTTTTTCATATCCAAATCAGAAAAGGAGGAATTCCAATGCCCAAAGCCCAAACCAAGGCAACAGCTCCCACCCCTGCACCGGATACCCCGCTCCCCGTGGAGTACGCCGTGCGCATCTATCCCGTGAAGGACAGCAAGTACACCCTCGCAAACGCCAATGTGGACATCAACGGCGTATTTGCCATTCGCGGCGTGAAGGTCATCCGCGGCGAAAAAGGTCCCTTTGTTGCCATGCCGCAGTATAAGGACAGCCGCGGAGACTATCACGACATCAGCTTCCCCTGCACGAAGGAGGCTCGCCAGCAGTTCAACGATGCGGTGCTGAACGCCTACGAGCAGTCGCTCCGGCAGGCCCAGCAGCCGGACAATGCTCCCGCCGCGGAGCAGACCATGTAAGTCACCCACAATACAAAGCATATCATTTAGGAGGAAAATGTCATATGAAGAAGTTTATCAAGAACACCGTCAACTCCATCCGCACCAACGCCATCCGCCTTGCCACGACCTATCGCTCTGGCGAGGGTTACATCGACACCGCCGTCAAGATCCTCATCGCCGTGGTGCTGGGCGCGCTGCTGCTGGCGGGTCTCTACGCTCTGTTCGGCGATGTGGTCATGCCCACGCTGAACCAGCGTATCAAGGATATGTTCAACTACGCCGGCGCGCTGGGCGGCTGATCCGTGGCATCCGTCCTGCAGGGGACGCTGTTCCTCATCGGACTTATGAGTGCGGCATGGACGGATCTCCGGCACAGGCAGATCTATGACCTTTCCGGTATCGTCATCGCAGGGGCGGGGCTGATTTCCTTCAGCCCCGCCCGGCTTCTCGGCCTGACGCTGGCTGTCCCATTTTGGCTGGCAAGCCGGAGAGGACGCGGCGGCATGGGAGATGCGCTGCTTATTGCCGCCTCCGGCTTCCTGCTGGGTGTCCTGCGCGGCGGCGCTGGACTGGTGCTGGCGCTCCTGTTGTACTGCCTTTTTTATCTTGTGGTAGCCATTGTGCGGAGACTGCGCGGAGCGGAACGCCCACCGGAGAGCTATCCGCTTGCGCCATTTCTCGCAGTTGGTTTTATCACCGCATATATCATCTAAGAATAAGGAGGACTTGCTCCATGAGTATTTTCAAAAACCGCACGGTCATCGGCGTCATCTGCATTCTGCTGGCGCTGGTGATCTGCTTCGGTATCACGCCGCTGTTCAATCAGGGGATCAGTCAGAAGGCAGAGATCGTCCGCGTCACAAAGGACATTCACGCCGGTGAGCTCATCACCAAGGACATGGTCACCACGGCCGAGGTCGGCTCCTACAATCTTCCCTCCGGCCTTATGACCGTGAAGGACAATGTAGTAGGCAAATACGCCAAGGCGGACCTTGCCGTTGGCGATTACATTCTCGCCACCAAGCTCTCGGACGCGCCTGCCGCCGAGAATGCGTATCTCTATAATCTGGATGGCACGAAGCAGGCCATCTCCGTCACCATCAAGAGCTTCGCCACCGGACTCTCCGGTAAGCTCCAGAGCGGCGACATCGTATCGGTCATCGTGGCGGACTACCCAGAGGATGGCGAAACCACCATCCCTGCCGAGCTGCAGTATGTGGAGATCATCTCTGTCACCGCCAGCACCGGCTATGACGCCAATACCGGTGAAGCGAAGGGTGATGAGAAGGAGCTGCCCTCTACTGTGACCTTCCTTGTTCTGCCGGAGCAGGCCAAGGTGCTGGCAGAGCTAGAGCAGGCCGCTAAGCTCCATTTGTCTCTCGTCTATCGCGGTACAGCGGACGGCGCAAAGCAGTTCATCGAAGCGCAGGACGAACTCATTGAGGAACTGTATGCCGAGCCGGAGGAAGAGTCTTCCGCAGAGGGCGAAAATGCTGATTCTGTTGCAGTTAAGCCCGATAACGAGGTGATGGAATGAATTTCAAGAAAGCCGGTATCTTTCGACGCATCTCCGAGGAATCGGAACAGCAAGAAGTGCAGAATGACAGCGGCGGTATGCTGGCGGTTTGGGGCAGTCCCGGCAGCGGAAAGACGGTAACGGCGGTGAAAATCGCAAAGATGCTTTCCGCCAAAAAGAAAAATGTTATTCTTCTGCTCTGTGACATGACTGCCCCTATGCTTCCCTGCATCTGTTCTCCGGATGAACTGGAGTGTGAGAGATCTCTGGGCAATATTCTTGCTGCCGCCCGCATTGGAGAGAATCTCATCAAGCATAACCTTGTCACCCTCAAGCGCAGCAACTATCTCACGATGTTGGGGTTACTCAAGGGTGAAAATGAGTACAGCATTCCGCCTTTTACCGAAAAGCAGGCAATAGAGCTCCTGGATGGACTGCGGCAGATCGCACCCTATGTCATTGTGGACTGTGGCAGCTATATTGCAAACGATATTCTCTCCGCTGTAGCATTGATGGAGGCCGACAGTGTTTTGCGTCTTGCTAACTGCGATCTCAAAAGCATCAGCTACTTTTCCAGTCAGCTTCCATTGCTGAAGGATGCTAAGTGGGATGCAGACAAGCAGTATAAAGTGGCGGCAAATGTTAAGCCTTTTCAAGCGGCGGACCATATTGGCAAAGTGCTCGGCAGTGTGACCTTCAAATTGCCTTATTCACAGGAATTGGAGGAGCAGTATCTCGCCGGCAATTTGTTTTCCGACCTTTCTCTCAAGGATAGTCGAGCCTTCCGCAAGGAGTTGGAAAAGATTATCGAGGAGGTGTTTTGACATGGCACTTGGAACAAAGAGAAGTGCTTCGCTCTTTGCGGCAAACGCAGAAAAAAGAGATGCGTTAGAATTCCATGACAGCCCAGAGTTAGATGTCGTTCCGGTGGTGGTGGATGACACGCCGCAGCGGACCTTGAACACTGATGCCAGCACGGTCGGACGGACTCACAACCTGTTCTTTACACCGGAAGCGGAAGGCAAGGACTTTGGCTCCGTGCTGCAGGAGGTGCAGGAATACATCTCCTGCTCCTATTTCACCCTAATCTCTCAGGGTGGCGAAGATGCAAAAGAGCAGCTCCAGCGCTACATCACCAAGTACCTGCAAGATAAACGCATCGCTGTTGCGAACATGACGCAGACGGAACTGGTGGACGCCATCTATTCCGAGATGGCGGAGTTCGGCTTTCTGACCCGCTATATTTACGCCGACGGCATTGAGGAAATCAACATCAACTCGTGGCGGGATATTGAAGTGCAGTATTCGGATGGCAGAAATGAGAAATTGGAAGAGCATTTCGATTCGCCGGAACATGCGCTCGCCGTCATCCGCCGTATGCTCCACGCCTCCGGCATGGTGCTGGACAATGCCAGCCCTCTGGTCACGGGACACCTGACCCGCAACACCCGTATTGCCGCTATGAAGTCTCCTGTGGTGGATGAGGATGTGGGCGTTGCCGCCTCCATCCGAATCGTCAACCGCCACAATCTCAGCCGTGAGGATCTGCTGCGCAGCGGCACAGCCACAGAAGAAATGCTTGACTGGCTTTCCGTATTTTTGCGCTATGGGATCTCCATCTGTGTGGCTGGCGCCACCTCCTCCGGCAAGACCACGGCGGCAGGCTGGCTGCTGACCACGATTCCCGACAGTAAGCGAATCTTCACCATTGAGAACGGCTCACGTGAGCTGGAGCTGGTGCGGGAGGAAAACGGTAAGGTGGTCAACTCGGTGGTCCACACCCTGACCCGTGACAGTGAGAATGAGCGACAGCGGATTGATCAGATCGCGCTGGTGGATATCTGCCTGCGCTTCAACCCGGACATCCTGGTGGTGGGTGAGATGCGCGGTGCCGAGGCCAATGCCGCGCAGGAGGCCGCCCGCGTTGGTGTGGCGGTGCTGACCACCATCCACTCCAACTCCTGTGAAGCAACCTACCGTCGCATGGTGTCCCTGTGCAAGCGCGCCGTGGATATGTCGGACGAAACACTTCTCAGTTATGTGACAGAGGCGTATCCCATCGTGGTCTTCTGCAAGCAGCTGGAGAATAAGCAACGCCGCATGATGGAAATCATGGAGTGTGAGATCCTTCCCAACGGGGATCGCCGCTACAACACACTGTTCCGCTATGTCATCACGGAAAACCACGTGGAGAACGGCAAATTCGTCATCGAAGGACATCACACGCAGGTGAACGAGATCTCCGTGAGTCTGCGCAAACGCCTGCTGGAAAACGGTATGCCCAACGAGGAGCTACAGGCTCTGCTTAATCCCAAGAAGGAGGTGAACGCCACTTGACAGCCCTACTACTGACTGCATGCGTCGGCATGATCACCGGCGCATTCCTTATCTTTCGCATCTCTCCCATGGATTTCACGCTGGGTGTATTTCACCGGTTGACCGTCGGCCCCAGGAGCATCCGTGATGAAATCAATGAAGTCACTCAGCGCAAGAAACCGAACTTTATTCGCCGTGAGATATTAGAAGCGCAGACGATCCTGAAAACCACCGGCAAGGAGGATCGCTTTCCCATGCTGTGCGCGGCATCGCTGTTGTTCTTTGCTGTGGGTGCAGGCATTGCTATCGTGCTGAATAACGTTCTGCTCGTTCCGGTTTTAGCAATGGGCATGATGTTTTTACCGTTCTGGTACATCAAGCTCACAGCCGGACACTACAAGAAAGACATCGCCACCGAGCTGGAAACAGCACTTTCTATCATCACAACGGCTTACCTCCGCAGTGAGGATCTGCAGACCGCCGTGGAGGAGAACATCAACTACCTGAACCCGCCCGTGCAAGGCGTGTTCCGCAGCTTCCTCACCCGCATCAAGCACATCGACCCGGATATGAGTGCGGCGTTGACGGAGCTAAAGTCTGCTATCGATAATGAGGTATGGCAGGAATGGTGTGAGGCGCTTACTGCCTGTCAGTACGACCATAGCCTAAAAAGCACCCTCAATCCTATTGTGGGAAAGCTCTCAGATATGCGTATTATCAATGGGGAGCTGGAGAATCTCGTATTTGCTCCCCGCAAGGAATTCATCTCCATGGCGGCGCTGGTGGTGCTGAATATCCCGCTGCTGTACTTTCTCAACAAGGACTGGTATGCGACCTTGATGACCACCGTACCCGGCAAAGCGGTGCTGGCGGTCTGCTCCGCCGCTATCTTTATCTCCTTTGCCAGAGTGGTCAAGCTGACCCAGCCCATTGAATATCGGAGGTGACGGACATGACGATCTTACTGTTCCTTTTCGGTGTGGCTGTTGCCGCAGGTCTGTTCTTCATTCTGGCGGATATTCTGAAGCTGCCACGTCTTTCCACGGAAAAGGCACTCCTGTCCGCAGGGCGAACCGAGAAAAAGCGGATGAAGTCGCTGGACGCCCTCTTCCTTGGCTGGGCTATCAAGCTCTCCCACTTCATCCGCATGGATGAGTACAAGCGTCACCGCATGGAGCGCACGCTGAGTGCTGCCGGCATGGATATGACGCCGGAGGTCTATTTGGCCTATACCATTCTCAAGCCCGCCGCCGCGCTGCTGGCGGTCATTCCGTGTCTGCTGATCTTCCCTCTGCTCTCGCCCATCGTGGTGCTGCTGTCGATATTGCTTTACTTCAAGGAGAGCCGCAAGGCAGAGGAAATGGTTGCAGAACGCCGCGAGAAGATCGAGGGTGAGCTGCCCCGCTTTGTTGCCACAGTGGAGCAGGAACTGGGCGCAAGCCGCGATGTGCTGACGATCCTTGAAAATTACAAGCGACACGCCGGTCCCGACTTTGCCCGTGAGCTGGATGTGCTGACGGCGGATATGCGCTCATCCTCCTATGAGGCGGCACTGGTGCGCTTCGAGGGCAGGCTGGCATCGCCCATGCTCTCGGACATCGTGCGAGGGCTCATCGGCGTCCTGCGCGGCGATGACGGGCGCGTCTATTTTCAGATGCTCTCGCACGATATGAAACAGCTGGAGCTCCAACGGCTCAAGGCACAGGCAGCAAAGATCCCGCCCAAGATCCGTGTGTACTCCTTCGTCATGCTGGTCTGCTTTATGCTCATCTACATTGTGGTCATCCTCATGCAGATCCTCACCTCGATGGGAGGGCTGTTCGGATGATGAAGCACAAATGGAAGAAACGCTCCGGCGAGGGCTATATCGATACCTGTGTCCTCATCCTCTGTGCCATGCTGGTGATCGCATTGGCGGCGAAGGTGCTGCCGGTGTATGTGGCGAAGCAGCAGCTTGACACCTTCGCCGCCGAGCTGGTGCGGGAAGCCGAGATCACCGGCAGAGTCGGGAGTGAAACTACCTCCCGCGCGCAGGTGTTGTCTGAGCGGTTGGAGATCGACCCAGACATCCGCTGGTCCCGTACCGGCCGTATCCAGCTCAATGAGGAGGTGACGGTGACGCTGACCATGGATATGGACATCGGCTTTGGTGGGCTTGGCAGCTTCCCCATTGAGCTGACGGCACAGGCCAGCGGCAGATCGGAGGTGTATTGGAAATGAGAAAGCTACTTTTTCGCTCCCGCTCCGGTGAGGGCTATCCCATGGTCATCGCTGTGACACTCTGCCTGCTCATGCTCTTTATGGTCATAGCGGAATACTTCCGGGTGAACATCATCGTGCAAGGTGTGCGGGACGCGGTGCAGCAGGCGGTCATTGCCACGGTCAACGAGAATTATGACGATGTGTATCACTCCGTGCGGGAGGGCTATGCCGCAGGCTGGTTCCCGGAGGGAGATGGCGAGTGGTTCGAGTCCATCGACGCCGGTGACATCTACGGTAACCTATCCTATATCCTCGGCCTTACCACAGATGGCGAAGGCTACATGAAATACGCCGGAAATGAGCTGGAGTATACGCTCTCCGACCTGTCCGTTCATATCTCCAACAACGCCATCGCCTCAGGCCGGAGCGAGGGGTATCTCGCAACTGCCACCCTCCATCTGGAGGTCCCCACCCGCTTTGCCGGACGTGTGCTGCCGCCTATAAGCATAAATCTGAGGGTGGAAGCCAAGTATATTCCAAAGTTTTAATGCTTTCAGTTTCTTGCGGTGGACTTCCGCACAGAGCTGTGGTATGTTCAGGATAAGAAGATGGATCATCAACCCTTACTAAGAAAGGAGTTCGATTATGACAGAGAAAACAAAACGCATCATCCTCATTGCGGCAGGCGTCCTGCTCTGCACGGCACTTGTAGTGGGGATCGTTAGTCGCCTTGCGGCGGTACCCATGCCCATTGATCCCGCCATCCCGGACGATGTGCCGGACACGAAAGATCCGGTAGTGAACATCAGCGGCCAAGAGGTAAAGGTGGATATCAAAACAGATGGAGATCACCACGATCTCGGCAACGACGCTGACAGCTCCGGTACAGAGCAGACCATTCAGGGAACACCCGCCAAACCGGACGCGCCGGAGCATCCCGGCAAGACGGGGAAGGATCATGCGGCGGATGAGATCCCGGAAGCGGACCGCAACAAGGAAACACCGCCCACCTACAAGCCAGATCAGACTGAGGTGAAGCCCCAGCCTACGGAGCCTGCAGGCGGCAGCACCAATGATGCCGGACAAATCTATATCCCTGGATTTGGATATGTAGATTATGAGGGGGACAATGTCGGAATCAAGGACGATTCCATGTATGAAAACGGCAACAAAATTGGAATCATGGGCGGCTAAGTCCGCACGATCACAAGAAAGACACGGCTAAGAAGAAGCCGTGTCTTTCTTTATCTTCATGACGAGGAGGAATGCGCATGAAAAGGCTTTTGCCCCTGTTGCTGGCGCTTGTGCTGGCAATAACCGCCATCGTTCCCGCCTATGCTACGGGCGATGGCAACTTTGATGGCGGTGGCGGCGGCATGGGGAATGGGTCAAAGACAAACTACTGGAATCCCGGCATGGATGGCGTAAGAGTATCTGTGATTCATGCGGATAGTCAGGCTGTCGCAGGAACTGTTTTTGATTTGACTAACAAGGTACCTTCAACAGGTCTTGCTCATTTTGGAAAAGTGAGCAAGCTGTCATATAACGCAGGAAAAGCCCTTGCCCCTAAAGCTGGAAACTACACATATATCAACCCAAGTCAGAGTCTGCCCAAGATTATCTCTACGGGCAGTAGCAAAGCCAGCATCGCTGCCATCCGAAGCTATTTTACCGATGAACAGGTTATCCGTTCCATTGCTGGATACGCAGGAATGGACTTCGATACACTCATAGGAGGAGACTATAAGCTGGTAGTAGAGCCGCTGGCCTATCTCTGCTATAACGGTCAGCAGTTCGCCATGACCGCCACGGAAGCGGCTCTGTATGATCAGGTTGTCAACGGAGATCTCAGAAAGAAGCTGGGTACACTCACTCACAAGAATCTGCCGCTGGCGATTTTTCTGGAGGAGGCGGATCTCGGCTGCGCTGCGTGGTCCGGTAGCCGCACAGATAAGGCATCCAACGGCGACATCATCTCCTCTCTTGGTATCGGCATTGTCCGCTTCAACGAGGTGACCACGCCGCCGGAGATCAATGACTTTGATTATGAATACCGTGTCAACACAGAAGTTATCACCTCCGTGGAGGTGCGCGGCGGACAGTCCGACCCGGACAACCCCGTATCGGTTCGTTTTAACATTCAGGGCAGGACTTACACTGTCAGCAATGTCTACTACCCGGATGGTGACAGCCAGCTGGCATGGGTGCGCTGGCGTACTCCTGCGGAACCCTGCGTCATAACGATTTCCGTCAGCGTGTACGGCGGTGGATCTGCGCAGGGCACCATCACCTGTAAGATCGTGGATCTGGACGGCAATGACCCGCCCAACCCGCTGGCGGATGACCGCAACAACGGCTTCAGGCTGGCGTCTGTTCCCGAAAAGGAGCAGGTGACTTCCGCCTCTTGGGGAATCTGGTCACCGTGGTGGCAGGAGAATTGGGAGTGGGTGGAAAACTGGCAGAAATGCTGGCACACAGACCGCTGGACGGATGCGGACGGCAAAACCCACACGGACCGCTGGTACCATTGGGTGGACAACGGCTGGTGGGAGGATCACGGCTGGTGGGAGTTTGACTACAACGGATACTCTGCAAGCTTGGCCGGCAGTATGAAGATCACGCCGGATGAGAAGAGCCCCACGGCGACCGCATCCACTCTGAAAAGCGGCTATGGCGTTCAGGAGAAGGTGACCGCAAAAGTCACCACAAATCAGAGTGCGGCGGTGACGGCAGCCCAGAACGCCGTGACCTATTTCCCGGAGTTTGGCTACGAGAGCTATTGGCGGCTGCTGGAGGCAGATATCTCCGGGCGAAGCACGACCTTCCAATTCAAAGCCAATCCCTACAGCACCTACAACCGCCGCACCCACTTCACGCCCATTTGGTACCCGGACGGCAGCTATACGCCCTACACATGGCTTCTGGATTGCTGGACGCCGGCGGGAATGCTCTCCATGAACCTGACAGACAGCGTCACCATCCGGGGGAATCTCTGGGAGGAGTGGCATATTGCTCCCGCAAAACAACGATAGAAACGGAGGAATCTATGAACAACACAAAACGCAAACGCCTTTTCGCAACACTGGTGCTGTCCCTGCTGTTGGTCTGCGTGATGGGAACCACGGCCTTTGCCGCAGGCACGGGCGATGTAGCCAGCGCCGTGGAGAGCACCTGGAAAACAGCCTCTGGTCAGATCAAGACCGTGGTGAACAATGTGGTCTTCCCCGCCATCGACCTGATCTTGGCTGTATTCTTCTTCGCCAAACTGGGGACGGCCTATTTCGACTTCAGAAAAAGCGGCCAGTTCGAGTGGACGGCGCCTGCCATCCTGTTTGCCTGCCTGGTGTTCACGCTGACGGCTCCGCTGTACATCTGGCAGATCATCGGGATTTGAGGTGCAGACGATGACATTTTACGAACAGGAGCTTCGGAAGATCGTCGGGGAGCAGCACCCCAACGCCACCTATGTGGGCAGAGCCTGCTATGTACGCCTGAATGACATGAATCGGGCGAAGATCCAATTCGTCACCGGCATGATCGCCAGCCAGTACAATGCCCTGCAGCTGACGATCCTCAACCGCAGCGAAGGGCAGGTGGATACCCTGCGCCTGTGCTTCTCGGATCTGCTTGGGACAAAGATGACCTCACATCCCAATTTCCGAAACGGCGTGGAGCCGCACATTTGGGATGACTACGGCAAGGCAGGCTGGTATGTGTATCACCCCACCCGGCAGGACTATGAGGTGCTGTCCGATGCGGTGGCGGACTATCTGGAGGTATTTCAGGATATGAGCCAGTCCGCTGACCGGGCGTGGGAGCAGACAATGTAACAAAAGCGTGATTTGAAGGCCGTACCAGCTGTACGGCCTTTGCCATATCCCAAAGCAGCTGGTGCGGCCTCACCCGGAAGTGAGGTGAAACCGATCAATGTTCATTTGGGATTTTGTTGCCGCCAAGGTGTTAGGCCAGATCGTGGACTGGTTCTACAGTCAGATCGTGGGCTTTCTCGGCAACTTCTTTTCGGAGATGGGAAACATGGGCGCAGAGCTCTTCACCATGGATTGGGTGCAGAGCATCGTGCTGTTCTTCTCCTATTTGGCATGGGCACTCTACGGCACAGGATTAGTGGTGGCCTGCTTTGAAACCGGCGTGGAGTATTCCAGCGGCCGCGGCAACATCCGTGAGACCGCCCTCAATGCCATCAAGGGCTTCATGGCTGTCAGCCTTTTCACCGTTGTTCCGGTACGGCTTTATGAGCTGTGCGTTTCTCTGCAAGGGACCTTCACCGCAGCTCTTACCGGCTACGGGACTTCTATTGGCGATGTGGCCGGAGAGGTCATGCAGGAGTTCAACGCCGTGGAATCAATATCCGACCTGACGGCAGGGCCGCTGCTGGGCTTCGGCAACATCACCAGCGGGATCATGATCCTGTTCTGCCTTATCCTCATGGCTTATGCCGTCTTCAAGGTCTTCTTCGCCAATCTAAAGCGCGGCGGCATCCTGCTCATCCAGATCGCCGTTGGAAGCCTTTATATGTTTTCTGTGCCCCGTGGTTATACGGATGGCTTTATCCAATGGTGCAAGCAGATCATCGGCTTATGCCTGTCGGCGTTCTTGCAGGCGACGATACTTGTCGCCGGGCTTATGGTGTTCAAGGATCATGCCCTGTTAGGGCTTGGGCTCATGCTCTCCGCTGGTGAGATCCCCCGTATCGCCGGAGCTTTCGGACTGGATACCTCCACCAAGGCAAACCTCATGAGTGCTGTTTATACCGCACAGGCCGCCGTCAACACCACGCGCACGGTCGTACAGGCGGTGGCGAAATGAGCAGACTGACGATGGGCAGCTTGTTCGATGGCATTGGTGGATTCCCTTTGGCCGCGATTCGCAGTGGCATCACGCCGGTGTGGGCGTCGGAAATTGAATCCTTCCCTATTGCGGTCACAAAGCTGCGTTTCCCTGATATGCTCCATGTGGGCGACATCACTAAGCTGAATGGCGCAGAGCTGCCGCCTGTGGACATCATCTGCGGGGGCAGCCCGTGTCAGGACCTGTCCGTTGCCGGCGCAAGGGCAGGCCTTGCCGGAGCGCGTTCCGGTCTTTTCATGGAACAGGTCAGACTGGTAAAGGAGATGCGAAATGCAGACAAATTACGAGGCCGAACAGCTCTCGATGTTCGGCCAAGATTTATGGTATGGGAAAATGTTCCCGGCGCCTTTAGTTCAGGAACGCCAAAGGGCGAAGACTTCCGAATCGTTTTGGAGGAGATCGTCCGCATTAAATGCGATTCCGTTTCAGTCCCTCGACCTGACTCCGGGCGCTGGGAATCTGCTGGGCGAATTCTATTGGGAGCGGATTTCTCCCTGGCGTGGCGGTGCCTCGACGCTCAATACTGGGGTGTCGCCCAGAGACGCAAAAGAATCTTCCTTATCGCAGATTTTGCAGGCAGATCCGCCCCTAAAATACTATTTGTCCCCGAAAGCCTGCCTGGGCATCCTGCGCCGGGCCTTTGAGCGCGGTAAGGAACTGCCGAAGAAGCTGGAGCGTGCCCTAAAGATCCAGGCGGGGCTCATGCGCCCGGACGGACAGCCCACAGGATTAGAAGCGTACCACATCAACCAGCGGGATGAGGGCATCGACCTGCACGGCGTGTCAGGTGCGTTGATGGCAACCACCAATATGCAGATGCAGACCTTCGTGACACAACCGGATGAAGCTGTTGAGGGCTTTGACGGCTACAACGGTGATCTGACTGGCGATGTAGCAGCCACGCTCGGCGTCAACTGCGGGATGTCTACTGGAAGAAACGGAGTCATGGCCTTTGCCGCCAATCAGCGGGATGAGGTGCGCGACCTTCACGATGTAGCTGGTGCGCTGGGCGCACAACCAGGGATGAAACAACAGACCTTCGTAGCTTCAGGCGTTGTGACCAAAGGCATTGGGGATTGCTTCCTTTCCGAGGAACGACATACGGCACTATCGACAGGAGGTGGTCAGGCAGGACAGGGATATCCCTGTGTGCTGACTGCTGCCTTCTCCGCAGGTGCTGGAGCCTCTGCTGGGGGCATAGGCTATGGCGAGGAGCTATCTCCCACATTGAAAGGATCTGCCGGAGGGAATTGTATGCCGTCCGTTTTGTGTCTCAACGATCAGGGCGGCAGCGTGATGGAATACAGCGAAAATGTGTCCGGCACGCTACGGGCGCAGGAGCATGGACACCAGCCTCTCGTATACGAAAACCACGGCATTGATAGCCGTTACACAGGGCCACATAAGGTCGCGCCGACCATGTCTGCGCGATACGGCACAGGCGGCAATAATGTGCCGCTGGTCGAGCAGGATTCCGATGCTATCTGTATTGCCGGAAACATTGTGGATCGTCAACCTCAAAACGGTGGAAACGGTCTTGGCTGTCAGGACGATTTGGCATATACACTGACCGCCACGGATCGCCATGCGGTCTTTAGCCGGCAACGTGTGGATGCCTTCCAGCAAAATAATGTGGCAAGTACCCAGAGCGCCCGTCAGTATAAGGACGCAACCGACCTAATTTGCCAACAGGCAGAAGCCTATGCCTACCTTATCCGCCGCTTAACACCACTGGAGTGCGAACGCCTACAGGGGTTTCCGGACGGATGGACGGATATCCCCGGTGCTTCGGACAGCGCCAGATATAAAGCGCTGGGCAATAGTGTGGCGATACCGTGTGTGGAGTTTATTATATCGCGGATCGCTGCAGTGCTCCGCGCTGCATAATAGCTTTGGTGGTATCGCTGGCTTTCGCATTGCTTCTTCGTTGGGTTTGGTGAATAGATTTTCTTACCTTCTTTCAGTATGCTTTGCTTGCAAAATTAAAAAAAGGAGGCATACCAATGGAGGGCAAAAAGAACCTCTGTGCGATGATCCCTGCCGAGCTTCACGCAAAAATCATGACAGAAAAAGAAGAATGGGAACTAAATACATTGGCGGAATATGTGGAGCGTATCTTCGTCGAACACTTTGAAGGAGGCAATAGCATGAAAGCAGAACGCACCTTGGCGGTACAGATCCCGGCAGAGCTCTTCGATCGGCTGAAAGAATATCTGGTAGCCCACAACCTCAAGCAAAAGCAGTTCCTCATCCAGCTCATCGAAAGTGCGTTGGAAGATACGGAAAAAGAATAACAACCACGAGGGAGACCGCGGAAGTAACCGCGGTCTCCCTCGTTCTCATCGGGGGGGATTAACCATGTACATTTATCCGGACAATTTGTCTGCAAAGGCTACGCTGTGGCTTTGGGAGCTTCGAGACATTGGCATCATTGGCGTAGGACTTCTTCTCTCTGTCCTGGCGCTGACCCAGACTGGCATTGCTCTGCCTCTGGTGCTGACTGTTGTCTTTGCCTTCTTGACCATCCGACATGAGGGAACCAGCATTCTGGACTTCATCCGCTACGCTGTAGCCTTCCTGCTGACAAAACAACAATACTACGAATGGAGACTTGACACATGAACAGAAAACAGGAAAAGAAAGATGCCTGTGAGCAGTCTACTCGGCAGCTCATGGGCATTGATGATTTCACCGACTACGGCATCGCAACCCGCATGGGGAATCTGGTGTTTTTTGCTATTAAACCAACTAACATTTCTGTCTTGCCGGGCTCCGGTGTAGGCGCGAGGATATATGCGCTTCTTAATGTCATTAAGGGACAGGCAGAAATTGAAATGCTGGCTCTGAATTCGAAGGAGTCCTTCGAGAATAACAAGGAGTTCTACCGACAGCAGGCAAATCTTGAGGATCTGCCCGCCATCCGAAAGCTGTTGGAGCAAGACAGCGCACACCTGGACCGCATCCAAGTGCTTATGGCATCCAGCCGGGAGTTTTATATTCTCGTTCGGCTACAGGGCAAAAAGGAATCCGATGTGTTCAGCTACCTATCCCGCATCGAAAAGAGTATCAAGGATAACGGATTCACCGTCCGTCGTGCCGCCGAGCAGGATCTCAAAAGGATGCTGGGCGTCTACTTCGAGCAGAATGTGACCACCGAGCGGTTCGAGGATCATGATGGCGAACGCTGGATTATCATGGGCGAATAAGACGCAAATTAGGGGTTGCGGGAGTGTGGATTTTTTGTTACGATATTAATAGCTAATACGCTCCGATGCAGGCTGGGAGGCACCAGCCCAAATCAAAAACAGCTATAATTTTAGGCATTAGGAGCGATGTAATGATGAACAAAACTATTCCGGTATTTGATGAAGCGGGCAATTACATTAAAGATGTCTTCCCCAGATATGCAATTCAGAGAGTCCTAAAAGGGCAGGCTATTTGGATAAAGCGTAGCTCCGCCATTCAGGTACTGAAGCCATGTCCAATCCTTTCCGTCTTCCCCAGTATTGGAGTCTCTTTTTCTGTCCGCGATGCCATGAACAAACTAATTGCGCTCTTCCCAAATGATCCATATGCGCGTTACAAAGCCGCCGGTGCCCTTGGCGGGGCATCGAACCACGGATGCCTTTCCTTGGACAACAACGGTGTATGGGTTAGAATAAAATAAATCCTAAACTGAAACCGCAGCTTCATCTCGAAGCTGCGGTTTTTTCACGGAAGAAAGGACTGTGAGTTTCTATGAGAAATCAAAAGTGCATAAGGAAACCAAACAGTGGGGATACAGGTATCAAGTCCTTCCTGGATATGATCGCACCCTCCGTTGTGAAATTCAATCCCGACCACTTTATCTGCGGTAATACCTTCCGTTGCGTATGGGCACTGCGAGAGTATCCGACTCAAACTGACGAGCAGGCACTGCTACGGCACTTAGGCGAGAAGGATGGGATCACTCTGCGCATCTACACCCGCCAGCTCACACCTGCGGAGGAGGATCGCATCATCCAAAATGCAACAAATAAAAACCGTATGGGTAGCTCGAACACAAACGACTTGCGGCAGACGGTCACCGCTGAAAGCAATTTACAGGATGTGGCATCGCTGATAGCTTCTATGCATCGCAATCGAGAGCCGTTGTTCCACTGTGCGGTTTATCTTGAACTGACTGCCCCGGACTACGATGCGCTGAAACTGTTGCAGACCGATGTGCTGACCGAGTTGGTACGCAGCAAGCTCAATGTGGATAAACTCTTGCTCCGCCAACAGCAGGGTTTCTGCTGTGTCAGCCCTGTGGGATACAATGCTTTCGGCGCACAGTTTGAACGTGTGCTCCCAGCCAACTCTGTGGCTAATCTCTATCCCTTCAACTATTCCGGCAAGACGGATGCCAAAGGGTTCTACATTGGCAAGGACAAATATGGAAGTAATATCCTTGTAGACTTCGACCAGCGTGACGAGGATAAGACCTCTGCTAATATTCTCATCCTCGGCAACTCTGGTCAAGGTAAATCGTACTTGATGAAGCTTCTCATTCTCAATTTGCTGGAATCCGGGAAATCCATAATCACATTGGATGTGGAGCATGAGCAACGAGAGATGTGCGAGACTGTGGGTGGCTGCTTTGCCGACCTCATGGCGGGGCAGTACATCATCAATGTGCTGGAACCCAAATGCTGGGATGATGGCAGCGACCCGGATGATACTGCGGCACCGGAAGCATTTCGAAAAAGCACCCTACTGGCGCAGCATATTTCCTTCCTCAAGGACTTCTTCCGCGCCTATAAGGATTTTTCGGATGCCCATATCGACACCATTGAGATCATGCTGTCGAAGCTGTATCAGAAATGGGGCATCACGGATCGGAGCAACTTTGTCCGGATGCGAGCAGAGGATTATCCTACTCTCTCTGATCTCTATGACCTGATCGAAGATGAGTTCAAAAACTATCATACCGAAACGCATCAGCTCTACACGAAGAATCTTCTTCAAGAAGTCCTGCTTGGGTTGCACTCCATGTGCAAGGGCGCGGACGCGCAATTCTTCAACGGTCATACTAACATCACATCTAGCCGATTCTTGGTGTTCGGTGTCAAAGGACTGTTGAGCGCAGCGAAAAATGTTCGTAACGCCATGCTGTTCAATGTGCTCTCCTATCTGTCGGACAAGCTCTTGACTGAAGGAAACACGGTGGCGGCACTGGATGAGCTATATATCTGGCTCTCTAACCCCACAGCCATTGAGTACATCCGAAACTGCCTCAAGCGTGTTCGCAAGAAGGAATCCGCCATGCTGCTGGCAAGTCAGAATCTGGAGGATTTTGACCAGGAGGGTATCCGTGAGATGACAAAGCCTTTGTTCAGCATTCCGCCCCACCAGTTCCTGTTCAATGCAGGATCTATCGATAAGCGGTCTTACATGGAGATGCTCCAGTTGGATGAGGCAGAATACAATCTCATCAAGTTTCCCCAGCGTGGTGTCTGCCTATACAAGTGTGGCAACGAGCGATATCTGCTGGAAGTACATGCTCCCACCTACAAGGAAAAGCTGTTTGGCACAGCGGGTGGTCGCTGATGGCAGTAACCGCGGGTATGATCGCCAAAGCCGCAGCGACAGCCCTTTCCAATGAGCATCTCCGCAAAGGGATCGGCTGTGGGCTGGTCGCTGTTCTCTCGCCCGTTATCCTTCTCATTGCCGTGCTGTGCTCCATTGGAACGGGTGGCGCGGATCACAACAACCAGGCGGTAGCCGCAGCTTTCTATGGGACGAGCTATTCGACCGAGGTGCCTATGGCATTCCGCTCTCACATTGAAGATATGCGCACCGCTTTTGCTCTTCTGGATTCGGCAGTCGCCTCCGTCAATGGACGGACGGAAGGTGGAAACAGCCTTGACCCAATCCGAGTCAAGGCTGTTTTTTACGCCCTTTGCTTTGGCGACGATGCTCCCAGCAGACGGGCAGCAAACCGCTTTGTAAAGTGCTTCTACAATTGGGAAACCCGTACCCGCACGGTAGAAGTGGAGAGCGAGGATGGAACGGTCACCAGTACAGAAGAAGAATACACCGTCGCCGTTCCGGTTTCGCTGCATCAGGCGTATGCAAATCTCGAAGCAGAGTTGGACCGGACGATCACGGAGGATGATAAGAGCAACATCAACCACATCTATACCATGATTGCTGGTGCTGCGGACGGTGATAGCAACAGCAGCGAGTTCCTTCGCGGGGAGGGCAACGGCATTGATTTGGATATCTCGGCATTCAGCGATCCCCGCAATAAAAACGCCACCGACCTTGTGACCTATGCTATTCATGCGTGGGAGTCCGGCTGGGGCTATGTCTGGGGGACCTATGGCAATGTGCTAACGGAGTCACTCCTTACCTACAAGGTATCACAATACCCAGATGGCGTTGGTAATCATGAGGGCTTCATCCGCGCCCACTGGCTGGGCGGTAGAACAACCGACTGTGTGGGACTTATCAAGGGCTACGGCTGGCTGTCCACAGGCACGATGACCATCGACTATGGTACCCATGGGATGCCGGATATCGGTGCAAACCAGATGTACTACAGCGCCAAGGAATCCGGACCCATTAGCACCATGCCGGACATCCCCGGCCTTGCTGTTTGGCATAACGGACACATCGGTGTTTACATCGGCGGCGGTCAGGTCATCGAGGCCATGGGAACAAAGTATGGCGTTGTCAAAACGGAACTTGCAAAACGCAATTGGACACACTGGCTGAAGGTGCCGTACATCAGCTATGACTGAGGAGGAAAGAGTATGAATGTTTTAATGGTGGAGCCGGGAAAGGCTCCGTATGTAACTGATATTGGAAATGATTTGCGCAGTATGCAGCAGGCAGTCGGCGGATATATCCAAGCTGTGTATCCCTACGAGGAGGCAGTTGTGTTGATTTGTAATGCGTAGTCATCAGTTATGCGTAGAGATAGAGAAAAACGCTCGGTATTCCGGGCGTTTTCCCTTGAACTACTACACAGCAAGGATTTCATCTATGTGCTTTCCTGCTGTTTAAAAATGTAGCAGCGGCAGAACTTGACTATGTGATTGGAGGACAGTAATGAAAAAAACGAATATCACACTTACCTTTGACGATGACAAACTGGATGCACTGGAATTTTCCCTTCGCAAGGAACATTCTTCCGTACAATCCCGAATGGATGATGCCCTAAAGCAACTCTATGAGCAGACGGTGCCGGAAGCTGTGCGAGAGTATCTGGACAGCAAAGCTGCCCCTGCGCCCAAACCCAAGCGCACGGCCAAAGCCGCTGTTCCGAAAGCACCAATCTGTGAGCCAAAGCCTGCGGCAGTCACGGTGAAGGAGGGCAACTGAGATGGCAGATCATGTAGACATCACGCTGTGGATCGACCGGCGATGGAAGGATGCCCTTGAAAAGCATCTCAAGGATGAGACCTTGCAGGAGCATCTGGAGAACGTGCTGGACGAGCTGTGCAATCAGCTTCCGGAGCGTGAATACAAACGCATCAGTGCCGAGATCTATGCGGAGGATGTCGCACAGTGTGCAGAGGAAGAAGCGGCCCGCACCTACGCCGCCTACCATGTGATCGAGCGTGGACGGGAGTGGTACTTCAAGACCTCCCCCGGTGAGGAACTGCTGGATACCGCGGAAAAGCTGCGCGGCTATGTCACTGATGAGAAAGGCACTGCGCCGGATCTGTTCATCAGAATGTTTCCGGACGGGCGGCCCATCACGGCGCGGGAGTACGACGCGCTCACGGCCCTTCGCTTGGAGAACACCGGCAAGGTGCGCGGCGTGTTCGATGTGAACTTCGACAAGCGGGAGTTCTCCGCCGTTCACATCATGGACGGTTGGCAGACCTGGGCGATGCGGGATGTGTCAGCGGCGGTGTACCAAGCCACACGGTCGCAATTCGCGTCGAGCGATGATAAGTGGCGCAAGCTGCTGGATCATCTGAGCGGTAAAGAGATCACCTCGGCGGGACATCTCTCCGCGCGAAATTTCTCTTTCGGTGATGAGATCATCGAATCGGACGGCAAGCTCAATTTTTATGTACAGACGGAGTTCGATGTGGACACTGCCTTCGGCACCTTTGTCTGCACGGACAAAAACGATGACTGGCTCAACATCTACGCCAACTATGACATGGAGAAAAACCGCCCCTGCGACACATTGGAGCTGTGCCTCTGCAAAGGAGATAGCACCGAGGAGAGCTGGAGCTACCCGCTCAACGCCGCAGAGCAGGATGTCCTGCTGCGGAAGATGGATGCGTTTTGCATGGAACAGACCGGCATGAGCCTGCGCGAGTATACCCAACAGCTTCACGAGGAACAGGCACAGACTTCGGAGATGCAGATGTAACCGCCGTGTCCGCCCCTGTGAGCCGCTGTGTGCGGCTTTGGGGGCGAGGGTGGCATCCCTACACTCCGGACAGGCATCGGCGCTGTTTGCCCCCGCTTTCGCCCTGCCTATGGGGAACTGTGCTGGGAACCCGCCTGTTTGATAAAAGCACAAGATAAAGGCCCGGTGCCGTTTCCGCCCCGGACCGCCCACAAAGCCCCGCAGTGCGGGGCTTTTCAGCGTTTTGAATTGTAGGCGTTTTCGCTTGATTTCAAACAGGCTGTAGGCGTTTTTTTCCAAAAAGCTCCGTGTCGCAGGGGTTTGCGCCCACAAAAAGCGACATCAAAAGAAAGGACGGCAACTATGTCAAAAGAACAAATGACCATCCGGCTTTATCCAGAAACGCGCAGACAAATGGATGGTTGGTTGGAAGAAAGCAACAGCAAAAACCGAAACGAATTCGTGGAAAAGGCTCTACGCTTTTATATGGGCTACCTCGGCACGGAGAATATTACCGAATTTCTCTCGGACGCACTGGTGGCAACGCTGCGCGGAATTGTAGCTGACAGTGCAAATCGTACCAACAGTCTCCTTTTCAAGTGCGCGGTAGAGCAGGGCATCATGGCACATACTATCGCTGCTCACTTCCGTGATACGATGGAAGATCGCCGTGCCCTGCGTGGATATGTGGTGGACGAGGTAAAGCGTACCAATGGTCAGATCAGGTTCGAGGATGCCCAGGATGTCCAGCGACAGTTACCTGATGATACATGGCTCGAATAATTTTTATCTCGCCCTACATGAAAGGCGGCAGAGATGCTGCTCGGCTGGCCCATCGCGCCCGCTACTTCGCCACCCGTGAAGGTGTGCAGCTCCTCAAGGATGACAATGCTCATCTTCCTGCCACGAAGAAACAGCAGCAGTACATCCAGCGTCTGCTCCGCAGCTTCCCGGAGGCAAGGGAGCTGACGGAGTATGAGAACTATGCAAACACACCTAACCGAAAGACTGCCTTTGCTTTCATCGAACAGATCCACGAGGACTTCATTGAGCCGATGGATAGCCGTGAAAACTATCTTGACTATGTCGCAAACCGTCCCGGTGTAAAATCGATGGGCGAACACGGCTTGTGGAATGCCCATGGCAAGGTGCCATCGCTGGAGAACGCTATTGCGGAGGTGGCGCAGCACACGGGAAATGTGTGGACACCGATTATCTCCCTCTCTCGCGAGAATGCAGAGCGTCTGGGTTATACCGACCTAAAAAACTGGCAGGAACTCATCAACGCATCTATCACCGACATCGCCAAGGGCTATAAGATCCGTCCGAGCCATCTACGCTGGTATGCTGCTCTCCATGAAAAAGAGAAGCACCTCCATGTCCATATGATCATCTTCTCCACTGACCCGAAAGAAGGCTTTCTCACCAAGCAAGGTATCCGCAGCATCAAGTCCGCGCTGGTCAGCACGATCTACCGGAACGACCGCCTGCACATCTATGAGCAGAAGGACGAACAGCGCGGCCTGCTCCGGCAGGAAGCGGAAGCACGGATGGCAACGCTCATTGAGCAGATGGCTACCGGTGCTCTGCAAAGCGATAAGCTGGAGCTGTTGGTGACGGATCTCGCCCAGCGGCTTCAAGGAGTTAGTGGCAAGAAGGTCTACGGTTATCTGCCGCCCCGTGTCAAGCGCATCGTGGATGAAATCGTGGACGAACTGGCAAAGGACGAGAGAGTGTCGTCCGCCTATGCTCTATGGCAGGATCTCCGAGAGCAGCTTTGTATTGACTATAATCAGACACCGCCGCAGCGAGTACCGCTGTCGCAGCAAAAGGAGTTCAAGACCGTGCGCAACATGGTCATCCGGGAAACGCTCCGGCTCTCGGAGATGCACTTCACCTTTGAGGATGATGCCATGCAGGATGAGCCAGAGCCGGAAGAACCGCCTGTTCCTCCAGATCCAAGTGCGGAGCGGATGATCCATCAGCAGGCGCGGTTTTACCGCAGAGCAAAAAGCATGTTAGATGCTGTGGACGCAGATCCCAGTGAGAAGTCAATGGCATTGGTCACCCTCCACCGTTTGTGGGAGGAGGGATATACTATTGCTGCTCATCAGCTTGGCAAATCGTATCGAGATGGAGTTGTAAGTTCAGTTGACCAAGAGTTGGCGGCAGAGTGGTTTCAGAAATCGGCAGAAGCCGGTAATCCTTGCTCTGCATACGCACTGGGCAAACTGCTGCTGGAGCAGGAGCAATTCCCGCAGGCCCTTCATTGGCTGCGGCAGGCAGCGGAGCAGAACAATCCATACGCGCAATACCGGCTCGGAAAGCTGCTGCTCACCGGCGCGGAGGGTGTGCCAAAGGATATAGATGCGGCCATTCAGCTTCTGAAGGGCTCTGCCACACAAGGGAATTCGTTTGCCCAATACACGCTGGGAAAGCTCTATTTGCTGGGACAAGAGGTGCAAGTGGACCGCGAAGAAGCTCTGCGCTATTTCGCACAGGCAGCGGCACAAGGCAACACCTACGCTCAATATTTCATTGACCAACAGGACGACTTCTCCGGTGCAGCGGCGGGAACCGCTATTCTTCGGATGCTCCATCAGATGAGCCGCATATTCCGCGAAAACGCCGCCCAGCCTGCCATCTATGCAGGAATGCAGATCGACAAGAAGCGTCGCCGCAGATTGCAGGAGAAACGCATGGCAATGGGACACAAGGCGGATGACCATGAGGATCGCGGACTGATGCAACAGACACAATAAGGGAGGGACTATGTCAAAGTACATTCCGTTTACAACCGAGCAGAAAGAACGAGCCGCCTCGGTGGACTTGGAGGAGTTCCTCCGCCGCCGAGGAGAAAAGCTCATTACCTCCGGCAGGGACAAACGCCTTGCTAGCGACCACAGCATCACCATCCGCGGCTGCGAGTGGTTCGATCATGCCACCGAGCAGGGTGGCAGAGCCATCAGCTTCGTCAAGCAGTTCTATGGACTCAGCTACCCAGACGCCATGTCCCTGCTCCTCGGCGATGATCTCGGCGGAAGCTACCCTGCGGCAAAGGAGAAGGTGCCGGAGCCTGCAAAGCCCTTCGCGCTGCCGCCGCAGAGTGAGTCCATGCGCCGTGTGTATGCCTACCTGCTGCAAAAGCGTTGCATCGACCGTGAGATACTCAATGCCTTCGTGCGCAGGAAGCTCATCTACGAGAGCTGTGAAAGATCCAGGGACGGGACAAAGGAATACCACAACGCCGTGTTCGTCGGATTCGATGAGCACGGCGTTCCCCGTCATGGGCATAAGCGTGGGCTGTATACTATGGGGCAAAGCTATCGCGGCAACATTGAGGGCAGCGACCCGAAGCACAGCTTTCACTATCTTGGCGGTGATGACACGCTCTATGTCTTCGAGGCCCCTATCGACCTGCTCTCCCACATCTCCCTTTTCCCGGAGGGGTGGCAGGAGCATAACTATGTGGCCTGCTGCGGGACATCCTCCATCCCCGTGCTGGAAATGCTGCGGCAGCTCCCCCAGCTCCGGCAGGTGTACCTCTGTCTGGATAATGACGCTGCCGGTCATGCTGCCAGTGAGCGCATGGCTGCGCTTTTGGAAGAACACGGTCTCAATGCAGCTCGACTCGTACCGCAGCAAAAGGACTGGAACGATGATCTCAAGGCAGAACAGGAAAACAACATGGAAAGGAGCGAGCTATGCCAAACCTTCTGCTGACAATGTGGGACACGATCAAAAGCTCCAACATCGGGATATTGGCCGCGGCAGGGCTGGGGATGTTCGCTATCATCGGTGGACTCTCCATGCTGTCCTACCACTATACACTCAGCGGCATCAAGTCCCGCACCGTGGGTGACGGGCAGCACGGCACGGCGCGTTGGGCGACCGACAAGGAAATCCGCAAGACCTATGCCCACGTGCCGTTCAAGGTCAGAGACTGGCGCAAGGGAGTAAGTCTTCCCACAGAACAGGGTCTGGTGCTGGGCTGCAAGGGTAAGAAAGATGAACTGACTGCGCTGGTGGATAGCGATGATATCCATTGCTTGATGATCGCCGCCTCCGGCGCAGGCAAGACGGCTTTCTTCCTCTATCCCAACCTTGAATATGCCTGCGCGTCCGGCATGAGTTTTCTGGCGCTGGATACCAAGGGTGATCTTGCCCGCAACTACGGCTCTATTGCCAAAAAGTATTACGGCTACAAGCATATCTCCGTTATAGACCTGCGTAATCCCACCCGCTCGGACGGCAACAATCTGCTGACGCTCATCAACCGCTATATGGACATCGCCAGAAAACAACCGGACAACCTCGCTGCCCGCGCAAAGGCGGAGAAGTATGCCAAGATCCTCGCCAAGTCCATCGTCAGCCCAGAGGGAAACTCCGACCATGGGCAGAACGCCTTCTTCTACGATGCGGCGGAGGGCTTGCTGTCCTCCACGATTTTGCTGCTTGCGGAGTTTCTGCCGCCGGATGAGGAGCACCCGGAGGAGCGGCGGCACATCGTGTCGGTATTCAAGCTGGTGCAGGATCTGCTGGAGCCGGCGCGTGGCGCGCGGGGACGTTCCCGCTTCCAGCTGCTCATGGACAAGCTGCCGTCCGAGCACAAGGCACGTTGGCTGGCAGGCGCCGCACTCAACAGCTCCGAGCAGGCGATGGCATCAGTCATGTCCACGGTGCTGTCCCGGCTCAACTCGTTCCTTGATAGTGAGCTGGAGCAAATTCTGTGCTTCGACAGTGCCATTGACGCCGAAAAGTTTGCGGCGGAGAAATCCGCCATCTTCCTCATCCTGCCGGAGGAGGATCAGACGAAGAACTTCATGGCAGGCTTGATGATCCAGAACCTCTCCCGTGAGCTGTTCGCAGTAGCGGATGAGAACGGCGGCAAACTGAAAAACCGTGTTATTCTCTTTTGTGATGAGCTGGGTACCATGCCGCCCTTTGATATTTTGCCGCTTTTCAGTGCTGGACGCTCTCGCCGCCTGACGATGGTACCGATCATCCAGTCAGTGGATCAGCTTGTAAAGAACTACGGCAAAGAAGGCGCATCCATCCTGATGGATAACTGCCAGGATGTGATCTGCGGCGGCTTTGCGCCCAACAGCGAGGCAGCGGATGCCTTCTCCAAAGCCCTCGGCAGCCGCACGGTGCTCTCCGGCTCTGTGAGCCGCGGGAAAAACGATTCCAGTCAGAGCCTGCAGATGATGGAGCGCCCCCTGCTGACGGCAGATGAGCTCAAGTCCATCCCCAAGGGCAGCTTCATCGTGCAGAAGACCGGATGCCACCCCATGCGTACCCGCCTGCGCCTGTTCCTCGAATGGGGCATCACCTTCGAGGAGGAATACCGTGTGGAGGAACAGGTGGCCCGAAAAGTCTATTATGCCGACCAGAATGCGCTGACCCGTGCCATCGTGCGGAAGTATCCGCCCAAGCTGACGGAGCAGAAGGCTACCCGTTCTGTTAAGGGCGAGGGTCAGCTCCACGACGCGCCCGTGCAGGAGATGGTGGTGGCGGAGGACATCGACTATGACCGTATGCCGCACAAGCGCACCCCTTATAATATTCCCCGGCAGGAGGTGGATCGGTGAGCTACTTTGACAGCATTTACGCCGACACGCTTCTGCCGCCCAGGGCTGTATCCGTCTATATGTACCTCAAGGATCGGTCCAATAGCGTGGGAAGCTGCTGGCCGGGGATCAAGACGATTGCGAGAGATATGAACCTCTCCCGCAGTACCGTCAAGCGGGCGCTGGCAGATCTGGAGCAGCACGGCTATCTTGCCAAGCTGCCCCGGTATCGCCCCAATGGGAGTAATACTTCCAATCTCTACACGCTCAAATAAAGCAAAAGTGGTTGGTATCATAATGTGATACCAACCACTTTACTCGAATAAAGAGAAAGATTACATCGCTCCGCCAAGAGAGAATTATGTCTATTTGCTGGACCGAGGATGGGTTCAATATGGCCCCACCAGAACAGCCCACTCTATCAGAGATTAAGACAGAGAAAGAACAAGGTACTATGAGGTAATACGATTGAGAGATTCAAGGCTCTCGCTTTAGAGGACTCTTACTTGGAATTATTCATGGCCTTTAGCATCTGATTAGCTGCTTTCTTCTGTTCCGGTGTAAGGTTGACCCAATTCTCGAATAGTTCTTTAAGTTCTGGGGTGATCTCTACCATATCCCCCTCGGCAAAAAACTGTGACATAGTGATGCCAAAACCACTACAGATTGTTTCCAGTGTTGCGATGGAGGGGACTGTATTTCTCCTAAAAATATTTGCAACAGTTGATTCAGATAGACCACATCTCTTGGCCAACTTATACTCAGACCATCCGCGCTCGTTTAAAAGTTGCCGGAGTCTCTCGTGTGTGTCCATAGCATCACCATCTTTCTTGTAATCATTTTACCCTCAAGCTGAGATGCAATATACAGTTTACTTGTACTGATAATGCAGTTATACTGAACAGTAAGGTGATGGACAGCAACTTGGTGGAGGGTAACACAATGACTGAAGAAATAAAGCGACTTCGTAGAGTTTGTTTTACAGGACATCGGCCAGAGAAATTAAATCGAAGCGAAAAATCGGTTTTAGGCGGACTTGAAACTGCCATTCAGCAAGCTATTGCCGATGGAAGCAATGTTTTTATTTCTGGCATGGCTCGTGGCGTGGATATTTGGGCAGCTGAGATCGTCCTGCGGATTCGCTCGGAGGGCGAAGACATTAAGCTGATATGCGCCAGTCCATATAGGGGTTTTGAAAAAAGTTGGAGCATTGATTGGCAGCGACGATATAATAATGTGATTGAAGCCGCAGATCTCGTTCGCTTTATTTGCCCCAACTACAGCAAATCATGTTTTCAGATACGCAACGAGTGGATGGTAGACCATTCTTCGAGAGTAATTGCGGTTTTTAACGGTCAGCTCGGTGGAACAAAAAATACTATAGATTATGCCAAAAACAGAGCTGTAGAAATATGCTATGCCTGAGAAATTCAGTAGTGAGGAATCAAACAATCTCATATCGCAAATATCACGAAATAGCGGAAAAAGCAAGAAAGATGTCCAAACAACTTGAAAAAGACACAAATATCTGGTATAATGTAGGAGTGAAATTACGCAAACATACGAAGCCGAGGTGTGCAAATATGTCTAATTTAATTAATGAGAACTATATCAGTATTGAAGATGCAGCGTTGTTTCTTAACATCAAGCCTGTTACATTGCGTAAATGGATAAAGGATAAAAATGTACCCGCCCACAAGATCGGCAAACAGTGGAAATTCAAACGCTCTGAACTGGAAGAATGGGTAAAAAGCGGTAAGAGCGCGATGGAGTAACGCCGCAATACACATACGGAAGGATATAAACTATGTCGCTAACTATAAAGTGCATTGACTTGTTTTGCGGATGCGGAGGAATGTCTCTTGGTTTTGAAGCATCTGGATTTAATATAGTTGCAGGTATTGATAACTGGAAAGCCGCAATTCGAGTCTATGAAAAAAATTTCGACCATCCAATTATCGAAAAGGATCTTATGGATGTAGAAGGAGCTACAGAATTGATTGCAGGGTATGCCCCCGACCTAATTATAGGTGGGCCACCATGCCAGGATTTTTCGACTGCAGGTTTCCAGGATGAAAGTCGTGGTAGGGCAATTCTTTCAATTTGCTATTCTCAAATTGTCAGCCTTGTTCGCCCAAAATACTTTGTCATGGAAAATGTAGCCACAATACGAAACACAAAATCATTCCAGAGTGCTATTGCTAATTTTCGTGCTGCCGGCTATGGACTCACTCAAATGGTTCTGGATGCCGCATACTGCGGGGTTCCACAGACAAGAAAGAGAATGTTTGTCGTTGGTGCGCTTGGTGCCTCCGATGGTTTCTTGGACGAAGAACTTAAGTGTAACCTGGCACAAAAACCTATGAGCATTCACGACTATCTTGGAGATTCACTCGGAATTGATTATTACTTCCGCGTTCCGACTAATTACAATCGTCGCGGTGTTTTTAGTGTATACGAACCCTCTATGACAATCCGGGCAGTTGACCGGCCCATCCCCAAAGGTTATAAAGGCCACCCCAATGACCCTGTTCCAGTTGCAGAAGTGCGTTGTTTGACCCCGAAGGAACGAAGCTATATACAGACATTTCCAGAAAGTTTCCAATTTATTGGGGGGAAATCCGACATTAACTCCATGATCGGGAATGCTGTACCAGTCAATTTGGCGAAGTATGTAGGTTCAGCACTTATGAGGTATATTATTTCCGAAGAAAGTAGAGAAAACGATGAGAGTAATTGATTTATTTGCGGGTTGCGGCGGTATGTCTTTAGGCTTTGAGAACGCAGGCTTCGATATTGTCGCAGCATTCGATAACTGGGATGCCGCGATAACAATTTATGAAATTAACTTCTCTCATCCTATCTATAAAAAGGATTTGGGTGCAGATGATGTTGTACAGCAGATATCCGCTTTGCATCCAGATCTTATAATGGGTGGTCCCCCTTGCCAAGACTATTCTATAGCGGGAAAACGAGAGTTGGGGAAGCGTGCGAACCTTACAATTCGGTTTGCTGAAATTGTAAGTACAGTAAAACCGACATGGGTGGTATTTGAAAATGTCTATAATATTGAACGCTTTTCAACCGTCACAGTGCTTAAGCAAATGCTTTCAGACGCAGGGTATGGCATTACCACACGAGTATTGGATGCAAGCCGATGTGGTGTTCCGCAAAAGCGCCAAAGATTCTTCCTGGTCGGAAAACTTGGTGAAAGAGACGGTTTTCTTGATGAGGCGCTAACATCAAACCTATCAAATAAGCAGATGACGGTGCGAGACTACCTTGGCGACACCCTTAACACGGAATTTTACTATATGCATCCGAGAAGTTACAATCGCCGGGCTGTATTTTCAATAGATGAACCTGCTGCAACAATTCGTGGCATTAACAGACCTATCCCGGAGAATTATATGCGGCATCATGCGGACAAGGCAGATATATGCGATGGTGTTCGTGCTTTAACAACACGCGAGCGCGGGTACATTCAAACTTTTCCTGATACTTTCAAGTTTCCTGGTGCAAAAACTGATGTGGAACTTGCTATAGGAAATGCTGTTCCCCCTGCATTGGCCATGTATGTAGCGAATTGTATTAAGCAGTACTATTCTGAGTAAGAGAAAGAGGTGTAAATATGTCGTATTTCAACGAAATAGCTGACTATGCTACATATTCTGGGCATGAAGCGGATTTCCATTTTACCTATAATGCAAACAGTGGTGGCGGTCAGGCTTTCTTGGGCGGTCGATTTTATGACGAAAACGGTCAGTTGACCTCTCCAGAAACTTTGAATGGAAAATTTGCCATTTTTAGATACGTCTTTCGCTCTGAAGCAGGCGAAGAACTTTCTGTCATTATAAATGATGATAAGGCAAAATATGAAATAAAACCGCGAGGTAATGGTTCTACATCAATGAAGCTCGGCATTGGTACTGACCGTATTGCACCAAGTAAAGTTATCTCCGCATTCATGATGTTACCGCCTACCTGCGGTGTAAAAACACCGAGCAACCTGCAGTTATCCATCTTAAGCGCGAATAATTACTGGCTTCAGTCAATGTGGCTCGAATGTAGTATGAATGCCGGTGCAGAAAATGAAGCCATTTTCACTGTCAAAGATTGCGTTTTTGGCGGCGGCGTAAGTAAAGAGACCACGGATCGCACAGGTCGTTATTTCAAACTGGATATTGAGAAGCGAATGGCAGATATCATCGCCTTATCCAATATTACAGATACTTTTAGCGAAGACACCACACGGATCATCAAACTGTTTGCAGATATTTATCTTGGTCACCATGCCTTTAATTACGAGGAATGTACCGAATCGACAAAAACTCTCATGGAGTTACTTGCGCAACAATTCCCAGATGTTTATTCTGGTATTACTGATCCTGTGTCCGCTTTACTTGATATTGCGAAGCAGAAACACTGCGGTGATACCGACAATACTGACATTCTCACCAATACCGAGAGTGCTTTTAGGGACTGGTTATCACATCTCCCAAAAGCAAACGGTGAACTGTATTCCGAAAATACCCGTAACCAGTATATTGGTGCGCTGAAAGCAGTTGCTACTCAGTTTGCAGATGCCATAGCCCCATTTGCCTCTGTTTTTGAAATTACGGATGCAGAGCCTTTTGAAAGGGCTGTCGCTGTCATCAAATCCGATGATGCATACGAAGAGTTCAACCGTAGCCGCGGTAATGGTTCTCTGTCCGCAGGGCTTGATCTCTACAAACGCTTTCTGCTTGAGCGTAATGATACGAGTAATATGTTCTCACCAGAATGGTTCCGAGAAAAGGCCACAGAATATCCTACGCTTGATGAGGAAGCAAATCAGCTTTTGGCAGATTTTCAGGCGAAGTTCTCCCCAGATTTTCTGGCATCCCTGTCTGGGGTTGAGATGCTGAATACAATTTTCCTTAACGCAGCTAACGCAGAAAATGTGTGCCGCGTATTGGAATTCGGCCCTCAAATCAAAGACACCTTCGGCAGTATCAAAGGAGGCAATGCGTACAAGTATGGTCTCTACTTCTCCACCCAGGGTGCGTGGATGACGGGGTCTCATCAAAAACCCCGCCAGTTGACCGAAGAGGAGGCCATTGAGGTTGGCACTAAATTAAGAGACCACCTTGTGGCCGGTGCCAAGGCAATCAAAGAATATGGTTCTCTGGCAACTATTGATGATTATAAAAAACTGCACCAGATTCTGCGCGAGGTAACCGAAGGTGATATTGAGAGAGTTTGGTTCTTGAAATATTACCAGATGCTCTATCCTGAACTTTTTGCCACGAATTATAGTGATTATGCCCAGAGAACCGTCTTGGGTGCGATCGGCGAAGAAAAAGAAAAATACCCGTTTGTTCGCATGGGACAGATTCGCTTCTACGCAAACAAGTGCGGTATCTCCAATGTAATGTTCAATAAGATTTTCTGGGATTATTATTCGGAAGAGACCACTTCTACCAAAGCCGAGCTTTCCCAGGATATCTGCTACAGTACCGGCTACCAAAGCGATTATCCACGTAACCGCATCCTCTTTGGCGCTCCCGGCACTGGTAAGAGTTTTACGCTGAATCACGAAAAGGATCTGCTACTTGCAGATGGTGGTGAGTACGAGCGCGTGACCTTCCACCCAGATTACTCCTACGCTAATTTTGTCGGTACATACAAGCCGGTGCCCTGCAAGGACAGCGATGGCAAGGACGCCATTACTTATTCCTATGTACCCGGTCCGTTCATGCGCACCTATGTGAAAGCCCTTCAGAACAGCAGAACTGATGCCCCCAAGCCTTTCCTGCTTGTGATCGAGGAAATCAATCGTGCCAATGTTGCTGCCGTGTTCGGTGACGTATTCCAGTTGCTTGACCGTGGTGATGACGAGGTTAGTGAATATCCGATCCAGGCATCCGAGGACATCAAAAAGTATCTGGCAGAAGAACTCGGCGGCAACCCCGACGATTACGCTGAAATCCGCATTCCAGACAATATGTTCATCTGGGCTACCATGAACAGTGCTGACCAGGGCGTATTCCCGATGGATACCGCTTTTAAGCGCAGATGGGACTTCACCTATTTGGGCATCGATGACAGTGAAGCCGGAATTGTTGGCAAAAAGGTTGTCCTCGGTCAAGGCGATTATCGCCGTGTTGTGGAGTGGAATGCTCTCCGCAAAGCCATCAACAATGAGCTGCTCACTTACAAGGTGAACGAGGACAAACTGATGGGTCCGTACTTCATTTCCAAGAAAAACCTGCCGGAAGGTAAAATGATCGATGCTGCCATGTTCACCCGCATTTTTAAGAACAAGGTCATTATGTATCTATTCGATGATGCCGCAAAGCAGAAGCGCATTACTCTGTTCGGCGGCTGCGATGAGAAGGCAAAGAACCAGTATTCCAAGATTTGCAGAGAATTTGACACCAAGGGTGTTTACATTTTCTGCGAAGGAATCAGTAGCCAGTTTATTGATAATGTCCCAGAGGATGATGGAGAATGATTTCAGTATTTTTACGAGAACAAAAACGCTATACCCAGGAAGACCTGGTTAAAGAGTTTCATTGCTCCGAGGAAAAGACTGTCCGCATTCTGAAACGACTGAAAGAATATGGCGTTCTGAAGGCCGTAAAAGCAAATGACACACAGAAGGACCTCACCGATCTGTTGGATGAGGATATCGAAATCGCTGATGTCGAGGTCGGTGAAAACGAATATCTGTACGTGTTCACTTTTGTTGGTGTTATTACAATTGAGGGTCGTGTGTTGAAATGTTATCCGAAATATCTGCTCGATGCCACGGCCCCCAAAGCAGAACTGAAACAAGTGCTGAAGGTTCTGGAAAAGTACAATTCTAAGGAACAGATCATTCGTATGTACAACGATACGAGCGACAGCAGTGCATTTAATATGTTGGCTGTTATGCTGTTCCTCCTCCAGGATTATTTCGAGTATGGCGCCTACACCAACACACAGGACATCATCGAATCCAACGGGTCCGGTGACATTCTTTGGGATAAGACCATCAACGAAACTTTCACTCTCTTAAGCAACAATCGGCCGTATTACCCGGAATTGCTGACCATGAAGCGTGTAAATGACGATTTTGATTTCTTTAAGCGTCTGCATGAGTGTATTCTCACCCGTTGCACAGAGGAATTAAGAGATGCCGATCTGTTGGATCTGTTCGATATTATGGGTGTCGACATTTCAGATGAGCATATTGAGGACTTTGGCGACAAGGAGTATATTCTGGAGCGAATTGTCAAGGAACTCAATGTCCAGTTCAATACCCGGAAACAGCTTCTGCTGAAAACGCTATATGCCTATATAGCCAACAGCAGCGCACTGGACGATTTGGACTGTTTCAGTATGTTCGGCACAAACAGTTTTAACCTAGTGTGGGAAAAAGTCTGTGCAGAAGTAATGGACAACCAATTACAGAAACCTATCGGTGGACTGCGACTGCCTATGCCGTTGGCCGAGCAATACCGTGATATGCGGCATAAGAAACTCATTGACTTGATTGATAAACCGCAGTGGTCTGGGACCGCTCCAAACAGTGAGTTGTTTGTAAAGCAGGCCGAGGATACGCTCATCCCAGACCTTATTTCCATTGTTAATGTCGATGGGAACTATCAGTTTATTATTTTTGATGCCAAATACTATAACATCCAATTGGAGCATAACAAAAAGCTGCGTGGTCAGCCCGGTATCGAGTCCATCACCAAGCAGTATTTATACCAGTTGGCCTATCAGCCGTTTGTGGAAGCACATCAGATCGGCACAGTGCGGAACTGCTTCCTCATGCCGACTTCTTCTGCTGAAATAGTCGAAAAAGGAACTGCATCCCTTTCCATGCTAAGTGAACTGGGACTGCAGGACATTCAGGTGCGATTGCTGCCTGCGGAAATGATGTACCGGCACTACATTGACAACACGAAGTTAGACTTGCAGCTTCTAAATCTGTAGAATCAAAACTAACTGCTAAAGCTGCACCAAGCAATCCCTATGAATTAATCGAAGAAATCACCGAGCAATGCCTTCACAGGCAATGCTCGGTGATTTTCATTATCTGTCTCATATTCGGTGACGCCGTCGATGTGTCAAGTTCCCGACTCGGCAAAGAAGTCGCTCAATGTGACTCCCAGCGCAACGCAGATACGCTCAATCGTGGGAACGCCTAATTGACTTCCACGCATCTCAGCATTCTTCAAGGTTGAATATGATACATCACACAGCTGAGATAGCTTGAAAAGTGAGAGGTTACGCTCGTCAGCCAGCTGCATCACTCTTGCTATCGTATCCATATAATCCCCGCCTTTCTACACCCTATCCCGCCATTAATTCTAAAGGGAATGTAGTCCAATATTCTGTACTCAAAGAACTCGACCTACGACTTGAAATCTCGAGTCGGGCATGATCGCCTTGGGCTCGTATGCTTGATTATAGGACAACATCACGGGCTGCATGTGCAGGCAACCATAGCTGTCAGTGAATGCGTCCTTTTGTTGTTCACTTGGCTCCTGCTCACTGTATACCTTCAAGTAGCCATCGCCATCATAGACAAAGATGCCGACCTCTCCAATGGCCAAGGTCTCGCACTCCTCGACCCATACAATCTGACCGTCATGATAAACAGGCTCCATACTATCGCCGGAAACCCGTACACCAAAATCAGCACCCTTTGGAACTGACTTCTCGGGAAAGCTAACCATCTCAAAGTTGCCCTCATCGAGGAATTCGCCGGTACCAGCGGATACCGCAAGATTACTCACAGGCATCTCTATGTACTTGAGAATGCTGACCACCTTTGGCTGCGGCTTATACTTCCCCGACGCAATCAAGTCATCCTTGTACTCCCTGACTTTTGCCAAGCCTGCATCATTGAGTGCCGGTGTATGACTGCTGCAAAAATAAGAAACATCCACATCCAGATCAAGCGCATGACAGACAGCCACCAGCTGATAGGCGTTTGGCAAAGCACTGCCCTTTGCCCACTTATTGATGCCGCTGGGGGACATCGTTATCCCATACTGCCGCAAAAGTGCGCTGAAATCGACGAGGCTGAGGCCAGCCTTGCGGCGTGCTTCATCAATGCGGACCCCAATAACATTTTCTTGACGCTCTGTCTCTGCATTATAGTTCGCGTGATTCGTTATCGGGAGAGAAAGAATTTTAGCTTTGCTCTTACTCATAATAGCAACCGCCTTTTCTGTTTATGGCTTCAGTATATAGTGGAAAAGATTCGCTGTCAATAGGAAATTGACTATTACTCTACAAATGCGACATTGACATAGATAAATAATCCGCTTATTATAGAGGCACACGAGCAAGATAAGAGGTGAAAACGCATGGATAATGAGCGTGTCATTCTACACAGCGACATGAACTCCTTTTACGCATCCGTTGAAATGATGCTTAACCCAGAACTCAAAGGAAAACCTGTCGCGGTGTGCGGATCAACCGAAGAACGTCATGGTATTGTCTTGGCCAAATCAGACTTGGCCAAGAAAGCCGGAGTGAAAACGGGCATGGTGAATTGGGAAGCTCGGCAGCTTTGCCCAGGACTGATCGTTGTGCCGCCCCAGTACGATCAGTACCTCAAGTATTCTAAGCTGGCCCGTCAAATTTACCACCGATATACGGATCTTGTTGAGCCATATGGTATGGATGAATGCTGGCTTGATGTGACCGGTTCTGGTGTCTGCGGAACGGGCATGGAGATCGCCGAGGCGATCCGGCAGACAACAAAAGACGAGCTTGGCCTGACGGTCAGCATCGGTGTGTCATTCAACAAGATTTTTGCCAAACTCGGGTCAGACATGCGAAAGCCGGATGCAATCACTGAAATCAAATGGGACAACTTCAAAGAGAAAATCTGGCCTCTCGACGCTGCAGAGCTACTTTATGTGGGCAGAGCCACAGAAAATAAGCTGGCTCAATACGGAATCCGCACCATCGGGGATTTGGCAAAGACTTCTCCGGATACACTGCGGCATATGCTGGGAATCAATGGTCTTAAGCTCTGGATGTATGCAAACGGAACGGATACTTCTCGTGTTATGCATAAGGACTTTGTCAGCCCCGTCAAGTCCATCGGGCACGGAATTACCTGTACTGCTGACCTGCAAACGCCGGAAGATGTGTTTCGCGTTATGCTGGAATTGAGCCAGGATGTCGGGCATCGGCTCCGCGTCCATGAGTTGATGGCGTGTGGTGTTCAAGTCTCCATCCGGACAAATGACCTGTATGGCTCACAGTACCAGTGTAAGCTCCCATTCAGAACGCAGCTCCCCAACGAAATCGCCGGAGCAGGCTTTCATCTTCTTATGGAGCGGTATCGGTGGGATAAACCAATTCGAGCTATCACGATTCGCGGTATTGATTTGGTATCGCAGAAAGATGCAGAGCAACTCTCTATGTTCGTGGATCATCAGAAACGGGATCGCCGTATTCTTCTGGAGGACGCTGTCGAGGACATCCGAAGGAGATTTGGCAAACGCGCCATTTCCTATGCCATTCTTATGGGCGACTTAAAAATCCCCGATGACGGCAGGCAGTTGGTGACCATGCCCGGACTTATGTATCAGTAACTACCGCCGATGGAAGGGAGAAACCGTTTGAGATGAAAATGCAATTTCATAAGGCTGTGGTGAAGGTATTAGTTATCATAGCCACAGACCGAACCAAGACGCCTGTCTCTCTGACCTTTGAAGATGGGAAGGAATACTCTATCGACCGTGTCTGCAGTAGGCAGAGAGCAGCAGCAACGAAAGTCGGTGGAACAGGCATCCGTTATACAATTATGATTGGAGGAAGACAGACCTATCTCTTCGAAGACGAGGATCAGTGGTTTGTTGAAGCAAAGAACCTCCATATATAGGAGATATGCAATTGAAATATCTATCACGCAATGACCTCGAGACTATCGGCGGGAGAGTCATCGCAGCATATAAGAGACTTCCGGCTATATCAGGCCAAGCGCTGGAGCGAGTAGATATCGACTTCCTCTGCCAAGAGCTTCTGGGGCTTCGTATCGATTATGCTCGATTATCTCTGAACGGCGAAAAAATCGGCCTGACATCTTCTTGCGATATAGGCGTAGAGGTATTCCCTGAAGATCCAAACTCCACGGAAGAACAGTATTATATGCTTGATGGAAAAACCATTTTGATTGAAAGTGATCTTATGAAAGAGGGTGCCAATATAGGCCGCAGGAACTATACCGTTTCCCACGAGAGCTGTCACCATATTCTGAAAATGCTGTTTCCGCACGACTACGGAGCCCAAGCAAGTGGGCGTTCCGTTCACTGTTGTTATCGAAGCAACAGAGGAAATGGGGATTGGGAGGAGTGGCAGGTTGAAACACTGGCTGCCATGATTTTACTTCCGCCCGAGTGTGTAGTTCGAAGCATGGAGCGATTCGGCCTTGGAACCCAGATGCGCCTTCTAAATCGAGTGTTTGCCCCTGCTGATTACAAGAAGTTCGAAGCGATGGCATCATTTATGGGGGCTTCTAAAACAGCGCTGTCCATTCGAATGATGCAGCTTGGACTTCTGAAAAGAAATGATCTTTCCGACCCTTATAGTTTGGTTCGAGTCGACATGGATGAGGAGGACCGTATACTATGAAACCTAACTCGTATGAAATCAAAGTTGTAAAGCGTTGCCCGAAATGCGACTGGCGCATTTTTGATAAAGTGACTCCCACTTCGGGCATCATTGAGTTGAAGTGTCCCAACTGTCGAAAGATTGTTGAGATAGACCTGAGTTATCGTACCCCAATCCGCAGAAGAGCTACCTACTATCGAGCATCCTGCCATACTTACACATAAGAGTAAACGACAACAGAATAAGAAAGCTGATTGCACCGAGCCACGGGTCCTTAGATTAGGAAGTCTATGAGACACCAAATTGCCGGGCATTGAGAAGAAAAGGTCACTGCGAAGTGTACCTATCTTCTTGATGCCCGGCTTTTTTGTGCTGTTGCCCCCTAATGGAGGTAACAATGCTGACCAGCCTTTGGGAACCCTATATCGCTCAATATCCTTGATCTCCGATTTTTTGAACCTCACCAAATTCAAAAAATCAAAAGGAGATCAAAAAATGTCTAAGAAAACTTATATCGTCGAGTCCTACGATCCCGCCACCCGCAAGATTGAGCGCGTTACGGTCACACACGAAGTATACAACGCCTATCGCCGCTCCGGATGGAATATTGCAGACAACAATCAGTCCTTTTTTAAGCACGAGATCCAGATGAGCAGTCTGATTGGTGGCGAAGACGGCGGTTATGACAATTTCCGAGAATTCATCGGCGACCCTGAAGCAGTGGACAATGCCGTTGCCGAGAGGATGCTCCTGGAGGCCCTTTACAAAGCATTGGACCAATTAAGCGAGAGTGACTGCGACTTGATCAGAGCTCTCTACTTTGAGGGCAAAACTCTCTCTGAGTATGGCGAAGAAAAGGGTTGTTCGATTTCCACGCTGAGCGAAAGACGGAAGCGTATTCTCCGCGACCTGAAAAAAGTATTGAAAAACTTTGCCGAATAACCCGAAATTATTTCTCACATCTTCCCCTATACAAGTGAGAAGGAATTTACCTTCTTTCTTGTGAACATTGAAAACTGCATATCCGGCGACTGATAACGTCAGTCAGCGGGCCCCTGACGAGGGGGAACAGCGATGCGGCGGGTGCGCCAAGACCCACCTGTGCGGAGAACTCCGCATAAAAGACGGCCTACTAAGGTGGCCGAGCGATACCCACCCAGCCCAAAGCAGCTTTGGCAAGCTGTCTCGCAATGATACCGTTGACCTGTACTCACTGTCCAGCCACAGACTCAAGCAATGGGGGCAGCTCGGAGAGATCCTCGGAGGGGTGAGATTCCCGGAGGGTGGTGCCAGCCACTGGTCAGTTTAGCCGCCCACGATCCGGGGAGTAGTGTCGAATAGGATCATTAGTAAGTAAGAACACAAATGCGGCGGGAGCCGAGCCATGCCATGGGAAAGCAATATTCTTCCAACCAATGGACGGCTCCCGCCTTTTTGATGATAGAAATGTGAGGACAAAACTTGTCCTTAGATTCCTATCATCTGCAATTTTGAAAAGTGCCAATAATTTCGGCATAATTATATTGAAAAGTTGCTCTTTACAGTGTGTACTACATGGAGCAGCGAAACCGCCAAAGGCAGCAGACTATACTGTAACTGCTGCCTCTGCTCATTTCTATAAACACGAAATCAACTACGAGGAGGTAGCACCGTGCTGTCAAACAAGAACACCAAGAACGCCAATTTTCTCTTTATTGTTGATATGCTGAAGAATCTCCTTGCGCAGGAGTTGATCACAGAAAAGGAATATGCCAGGGCGAAAAAATACTATATGAAGCTTACCGGCGCGGATATCGTATTAGCCCACTGAAAATTGTGCATAAGGTCAATTCTGCGCTGTTCCAATTGTTTTGGTAGCTATTCAGAAGAGTTATCAGTATAATGTGGTTTGCCAAAAGTGGTTGGTATCATAATATGATACCAACCAAAAAATGAGAGAGGAGGACACCGAAATGCCTGAAGTACGACTCATCACCCCTATCACAAGACAGAACACGAAGAAGATGCAGGTTGCAGCTTACTGCCGAGTGTCTTCCAACTCCGCCGATCAGCTCAACTCCTATGCCGCACAGATCCGAGCATACAAAAAATGTATCGGAGCACGCGACGATTGGGAACTAGTGGACATCTTCGCCGATGAAGGGCTTACCGGAATGAAAAGTGAAACCCGTGATGAATTTCAGCGGATGATCCGCATGTGTGAGCTCAAACAAATTGACCTCATCATAACGAAGTCCATCTCTCGCTTCGCACGAAACACAAAAGACGCTCTGGCCTATGTAAGAAAGCTCAAATTGCTGGGTGTGGGCGTACAGTTTGAAAAGGAAGGCATCTCGACGCTCTCTATGGGCGACGAGATGCTTCTTAATACCTTCTCTGCTCTGGCGCAGGAGGAATCGCAGTCTATCTCTATGAACCAGCGTCTCTCAATCGTCAAACGCATGGAACTTGGCGAGTATGTGGACAGCAACGCCCCTTACGGATACCGGTTAGCCGATAAGATGTTGACCGTGTATGAGCCGGAAGCAGGCATTGTGCGGAATATCTTCGCTCTGTACTTGCAGGGCTTCTCCACAAGTGAGATCGCAAGAGAGCTGAACAAACTCAACATCCCTACCAAGGCCGGAAAGGAAATCTGGCGACCAAGTCGCGTGGCATATATTCTGAAGAACGAAAGGTACATCGGCGACAGCTTTTATCAAAAGACCTACCGAGAAACCACCGTTCCCTTCAACCAACACCCCAATCGTGGACAGGAAGATCGCTTCTACGCAAAGGGTACCCATCCCGGCATCGTCGAAAAGGATGTATTCGATGCCGCTCAGACCCTTATTGAAAAGCGCAAGGATGTCTTCGCCAAAGCAACAACACAAAATATCTATCCGCTTACGAGCCGCATTCAGTGTTCTGAGTGTGGCTCTTTCTATAGGCGAAGAATCGTGTCGGGGACTGTGAAGTGGGTATGCTCTCTTCACAAAGATGACAGCATGGCCTGCGATTCCAACTACTACAGCGAAGAAAGAATCTACGACGGCTTCATCTCCATGGTGAACAAACTGCGGTTCTCTGAAGATAACATTCTCGGACAGGTCATCAGCCGGCTGGAGATGACACTGGCAGCTATGAAGCGAAACAATCTGGCTGCGCGTGATTTAAGCAAGAGCATCGCTGAGTTGAATGCGAAACTGCTCATGCTTGAACAACTCCGGTCCAAGGGATACCTCGCCCCTGAAGTCTATCAGGCGCAAGCCAACGAGATCAGCGCAGAGCTGGCAAAACTCAAGGACGTCAGACAGGAGAAGTTCAATTCAAAAGCCGCCATCATGCTTGAGGAAATCAAGAAACTAAAAATGCTCATCTTCGAACTGGAAGAACCTCTCGAAGCATTCGATGAGAAGCTCTTTCTGGAAATTGTGAAGTCCATCCAAATCAATAAAGAGGACGAAATGTCCGTGGAACTCCTTGGCGGGCTTCGATTCAGAGAACGCATATAGGAGGCACTCATGAAAAAGATACGGTACATCCCATACGGATACACGATGCGAAATGGCAGAACGGTCATCTCAACTGAGGAAGCAGAGATCATCCGAGAGATCTTTAAGGCATATCTGGAGGGCGCTTCTCTCAAAGCAATTGCGGAAGAACTGACCGGTCGCCAGATCCCATATACGCAAAAGACCACCACATGGGATAAAGCCCGTATCGCAAGAATCATCGACAACGCCAAATATATTGGGACTGAAGAATACGACCCCATCATAGATGAAGATATGTATGAAGCGGCAGTCAGCCTGAAAACGGCGCGGCAGCGCAATACCTGCGAAAAGGAAAACGATGCCATCGACCTGCTCCGTGACTTCGTTCGGTGCGACAACTGCGGTCAGCCAATGAAGCGTCGTGTCAGTATGAAGCATCGCATTCGAGAGAGCTGGAACTGCACTAACGATGACTGCGGCATCAGAGTTCGTATCAGCGATACCCAACTCATCGAAACCATTACCGTCCTCATCAATCGGGTCATCCTCAATGACCATCTGCTCCAGCCGAAGCCCAGGAAACGGTATGAACCAGACGCGAAGGTCACCAAGGTAGGAAACGATATCGCCCTGGAGCTGGAGCGTGACGCTCCAAACGAGGAGTACATCATTGAAAAGACCATCGAGATGGCAGCGCTCATGTACGAGCAAAGCAATGCCAAGTTGAACCTCACAGTATCGCTCGCAAGGAAACTGGCACATACGATGGTCACGCAGGATGAATTCAATCAAGATTACTTTACCGCCCTCGCCTCATACATCACACTCGGTGAACAAGGCAGAGTGGTGCTTCATACTAAGACAGAAACGGAGGTCACGCTGGACGATGGAAGTAACGAAAGTCCCTAAGAAAATAATCACTGTCATAGAGCCGAAACGCTCCATGACGGTAGACAAAGAAAAATACAGACAGAAAAGAGTGGCAGCATACTGCCGAGTCTCAACAGATAGCGAAGAACAGCTCGTCTCCTACACCAACCAAAAGAAGGTGTACACTGAGATGATAGCCAGCCGCAAAGACTGGTGCTTCGCAGGCCTGTTCGCTGACGAGGGCAAGTCCGGCACAAGAGCTGACAAGCGGCCTGAGTTCAACAAAATGATCAACGACTGTCTGGCCGGAAAGATCGATTACATCATCACTAAATCCGTATCCCGCTTTGCGAGAAATACGGTGGATTGCCTCGATTATGTCCGAATGCTCAAGTCCAAAGGCATCGGCGTCTACTTTGAGGAGCAGCAGATCGATACACTTAAGACAGATAGTGAACTGTATCTGGTCATCTATGCTGGCTTCGCACAGTCCGAATCCGAGAGCATCAGCAAGAATATCACATGGAGCGTCCGCAAGAAGTTCGAGGAAGGAACTCCAGTGTTTATGTACAAGCGGTTCCTCGGCTATAAAAAGGGCGCTGACGGTGAGCCGGAGATCGTACCGAGCGAAGCGGCTATCGTAGAACGCATCTTCAATCTCTACCTGGCCGGAGAGACTGTGGACAAGATCTCCAAGATGATGCAGGCTGAGAACTATGATATCCCCGACAAAACCATCAGCTTTAGCAAGGGCATGATCATGAATATGCTCTCCAACGAGCGATATTGCGGAGATGCAATCCTGCAAAAATCCGTCACCGTTGACTGCATCGAAAAGAAGCGGAAGAAGAACACCGGAGAAGCTCCAATGTACTATGTTCAGAATAACCATCCAGCCATCATCGACAGAGTGACCTTCAACAAGGTTCAGGAAGAGCTGGCCAGGCGAAAAACGAAAACGCCAGGCTCTGCAAAGAGCTCCATCACATCCACCGGAAAGTATTCCCGCTACGCCCTGACCGATGTGCTCATCTGTGGCAACTGCGGTACCCGTTACCGCCGCGTGACATGGTCAAGAAATGGTACCAAGCGCATCGTGTGGCGCTGTATCAGCCGACTGGACTACGGCAAGAAATACTGCAGCGATTCCCCCACCATTATGGAGGACAAGTTGCAGGAAGCCATCGTTCGGGCAGTCAACAAGTTCAACGAGCAGGATAACGCCACCTATAAGGCACTCATGAGAGCAACCATCAGCGAAGCCCTCGGCCTTAATGGAGATCCGGAAGAAGTAGATATGTTGGAGCGAAAGATTGAAGCCTTAAACAATAAGATGCTGGCACTTGTCAATGAGAGTGTCAGTTCCGGCGATGGCATCGAGGCCCATGAAAGTGAGTTCATGACACTGTCACAGGAAACAGAACTTCTCAAGCAGCGTATAGCGGCCATTCAGGAAAGCACCGCCAAGGATAACGGTGAGCAGAACCGCCTCGAGCAGATTCAAGCTATCATTGCCGAACGAGAAAGTAAGTGCATGGAGTATGATGACTCCATCGTCCGCCAGATGGTAGAATGCATTAAGGTCTATCCCAGCGGCAAGCTGGAAATCATCTTCGGTGGAGGTTACCTTGTCGAAGAATCCGTCTAAGCGTAGGAGATTGAGGGATCAGCCCTCTTTCTCTTTCTTTATTTCATCGTGGATGTTCTTCTGAATCGCATCGAGAAGGGCGACCTTTTGCTCTGTTGAACATTCCAACCTTGAGGTGTAATTATAAATCAACTGTGCATGGGCAGTTGCAACGCGCTTGGCAAGTTCCTCCTGACCTTCCTTTGAGCGCGGCAAATGAATGATTACTTCCATAGAATTCCCCCCCAATCAGGCATAAGGCCGGATGCATATCGGTAAGGTAGTCAGCACACAATGAAGTATAGGATAATCGCAGGCACGCCTCCTTTTAATGTCTTTATTTATTGACAATCATAGATGTATCGTCTATAATAACAAGCACAAAGATGATGTAGAGGTGGTGTGCAGAATGGGACGAAAGAGTGTTGCTGTGCTGCCGCAGACGCAGGCGATTTTAGAACAGCTGGGAGAACAGATCAAACTTGCCAGATTACGGCGGCACCTGTCTGCCGAATTGGTCGCGGAAAGAGCCGGTGTGAGCCGAGCCACAGTGTGGAATGTTGAAAAGGGAAACCCCTCTGTCGCGATTGGGATCTATGCCGCAGTTCTGCATGCACTGAACAATATGGATAAAGACCTTCTGCTCGTTGCAAAGGATGACGAGCTGGGGCGTAAACTCCAAGACCTTGAACTTACCACGCGCAAGAGAGCACCACGAAACGGAGGTGATTGACCATGGCGTCAAGCCAAAAAGTAATTTATGTCTATGAGAGCTTCAGATCTACAACGCCAAACTTTCTGGGGACGCTCTTCGTGGAGAATGTCCGCGGCCGTGAGAGCTACTCCTTTGAGTATGATGCTGACTGGTTAAAAAGCAGCGCAAACTACATGTATCTCGACCCGGATCTTCAACTGTATGCCGGGCGGCAGTATCCCACCGGCGCAAAAAATGTGTTCGGCCTTTTCGCTGACTCCTCCCCTGACCGCTGGGGCCGCCTGCTGATGACGCGCAGAGAAAGAATCCTGGCGGAGCAGGAAGGCCGGAAACCTCGAAAGCTCTTAGACAGCGACTTCCTGCTGGGTGTCTATGACGAGACTCGGATGGGCGCGATCCGCTTCAAGCTGGACAAAGACGGGCCGTTCCTTTCGGATGATTCAGAAACCCCGACTCCTCCCTGGACCAGCCTGCGAACGCTGGAGGAGGCTTCCCGTCAATTTGAAAACGATGAGTCCGGTCTCGAACAGAAATGGATCAATCAGCTCATCAAGCCCGGTTCCTCGCTGGGTGGCGCTCGTCCGAAGGCCACCGTTCTGGACACAAGCGGAAATCTGTGGATCGCCAAGTTTCCATCCAAGCACGATGATGTTAACGTGGGCGCATGGGAAAAGGTCACCCATGACCTTGCAAGACTTTGCGGCTTGGATGTTCCTGAATCCATGTTGATCGACTTCTCCAAGTACGGAAGCACCTTCCTTGTACGAAGGTTTGACCGGAATGGCGCTGCGCGGATTCATTTCGCGTCCGCCATGACAATGCTTGGAAAAACAGATGGGGCTTCGGCGGCGGACGGCTCCAGTTATCTTGAGCTGGTGTCCTTTATCAAGGCCAACGGCGCTGCTCCCAAGAAAGATCTGACGGAGCTGTGGAAGCGGATCGTGTTCAATATGGCTGTTTCCAATACGGATGACCACATGAGAAACCACGGCTTTATCCTCAAGTCGGATGGCTGGCATCTCTCGCCCTTGTACGATGTAAACCCTGTCCCGGAGGGTGACGAGTTGTCCCTCTGTGTAAATGAGGACGATGCGACGATCTCCCTCGACCTTGCGCTGGAGATCGCACCGTATTGTGAGATCAGCACCAAGGACGCGACAGCTATGGCAGCAGATGTCCTGAAAACCGTCCGAGATAACTGGAATCGTCTGGCAGCAGAATGCGGATTAAGCCGGAGCGCACAGGAATATATGCGGCCGGCCTTCTCGCTGGCTCTTGAATAACACAGCTTGATTCACCATCAGATCTCCCTTCGAGCAAGGGGGATCTTTTTTTGCCAGTCACAAGCCAAAGAACATTCCGCATGTGCTATTCCTCAAGGACAGGATCGTCTGCAAGGGGTTCTTCGTTTTCCTCTACAAAGTCATCTTCCGCAGCAACCTTTCCAGAATGCAGCTTCGTCATTCGCAAGGTGTATTTGCATTTTCGGTTATAAGCAACGAGCATAGCTTCGGCGTAGCAAAGAGACCCTGCTCCACGCTCTTTAGCGATGCGAGACAACTGCCGAACAGACATGAAGCCAACCCTCTCCTTAAAGGTTTCGTCACGAAGCTGGTCACCAAACGCTACGACCATTCTCGCAACACCGGCTAATACATTTGCCCCCAGAGAGTCGATATCCCCCTCCCATGTACCAACACAGAGTCGCAAAGTTCGATCAAGCACATGGTAACCATATTTGGTGTAGATCCGCTCCAGCGTGGCAACCGCACAGATTACGCCATATGCTTTGGTCGGCCCGATAGAAAGAGAATAGGATTCAACGAGCCGCTTAATAACAAGCTGCTGCTCATTCCCTGCTTCGATATTGGCCATGAATATCTCATAAGGCTTCAACGGGCGCACATGCTTCATCTGATTTGCAAAAATGTCTGCTTCGTTCTTGTAATCTAAGCTGTCATAAATCATGCACCAAACAGGAGTCTCCCGCGAACCGGATACAGTAGCAACAATCTCTATGGTGTGCTGACCATTAAAGACATAGTTGACACCATCACGGCGGCTCACCTTTACCGGGTTGATTTGGTTCAGGTCGAAATCCTCGATGGCTTTTTCAACCTGTGCCTGAGACAATGGCCGCTGGTATTCCTGATTAGATACGAGATTTTTGATTGGAATCTGCTCGAAGTGGACATTCGGAACAAATCTGCTGAAGTCTTGCATTAGTCTACCTCCCTGATTTCTGAGAGCATCTCGGACACCTTCTCCTGTAGTGACAACAGCGCCTCCTCAAGTTTGCTTTTTGCACTCGTTGAAGCGGCGTTCATATCCGCATTGTTTCTGGCTCGCTCGATGGAACTGACCCATGACGGAACGGTCAGAGTCAAACCGGCGATTTCGGCATCCGGGTCGTGCATAGGGGGAATTCTGATAAGAGGTAAAGTTTCCTGCATAGATTCGACTGGCTCCTCATCTGTATCAGCAAATTCTTTTCGTGTGTCACTGTAACTGGTGAACGGGTGCTGTAGGTCTTCGGGTCTTGTCCCGATTCGCCTGATCTCTTCCGGCGGCATTTTCGAAAGGGCCACAAGGTTCTCGTGAGATATTTTGAAAGTGCCAGAAAGCACTTTGCCAGGAAGTTCAGGGTCTGCCTGTCCAACAACGTCTAACGCCTTACTGAAGATTGCATACTTCTGCACAGATCCAGTAGATACATTGTATTGGGCGCTGAACTTCTGGGCTGTGCGCCGAAAAGTCTCGCCTCGCTCACCCTTGTTTCTTCGCTTATACTGGTTGAACCCATTGATGTTGGGCGGATGCTTACGCGCTACTTTCTCAAGTTCATACTGCTTTCCAATGAGATATCGTCTGGTTTCCTCCGTGATATTTCGGCGGCCAAGCTGATTGCTGCAGATCCATACAATCGCTTGCTCCCGGTTCTCAAATGGCATTTTCTGTACAGCATAGGGGATGTGCAGCCGATTACATATCTCGTAGCGGTTATGGCCATCAATGATGATGTTATTCCATGTGATGATCGGCTCTCTGCAGCCGTCTACTGCAAGATTTACTTCGAGTTGAAGATACTCATCTTTCCGTAAAGGTCGAATGAGTGTCTTGAATTCTGGGTCGATCTCCAACACCGCAAATCCTTTATCCATCGCTGGGAGGTCTCCTCTCATTTTTCTTTAAGGTTTTCATGGAGAAATAGGCTACTCTGTTTGCAACATCCACCTCTCCGCTCATACGATAACTGTATTGGAAGTCGAGAGTACCGATCATATTGACCAAAGCGCACAGTAGTGTATTGCTGTAGAACTCAACAGAATAATGGCGTGATGTTTGAACCAACTTCACTCGGTTGGAGGTGCCACCAGCGAGGGGCCGATCTGAGCCAAGTACAGCAATGAACATTTCTTCTGGATTGACCAGAAATTGAACATATTGCGGATTCCCCATTTTGTTCAGGGTAGACTTATGTATGCGAAAGCGATTCCACTTTAAGTCAATGGTCATGATCGCGCTGTTATCCGTACTACCCATTTACACTCCCCTCCTGCACAGGTACCTCTGGTTGATATGCGGTTTGGACTGATGTGACATTTTCCACGGATGCCGTGGATGATACAGTGCTATCCTTGATTCCATAAATCGCGTATCCGTCAAAGATATTGATCTGCAGAGATTTCTGGTGTTCACGATAGGGCAAACCGAACTGATCCTTCCAACCGGCTGGGAATACAGGTGTACGCGCAGTCTTGGGCTTGCCTCCGTCTTTTGCAATACGCTGATAAATCTCGGAGGCGGTCAAGTCGAATACAATCAGATACTCATCATTAGCATGGATGACCTTGCCAATCAGCTTGTACCTGTAATCAATATTCCAGTCCATCAGCTCAAAGAGCTTTGCAAAGAAGAACTTGCCCGTCACCTGGCGAGGCTTCCTCTTCCCGCCAGATGTGTTGCACCACGCGAATGCGTCTCGCTCTGACTCGGCGCAAGGGCGTAGCGCAAGAATGTGCGACTCTCGATTGATCAAGAGTTGGACACAGTCTGCATGGGGAAACTTGTTCAAGCAAGCAGTATTGACATAAACTTTGTAATTGTTGAAGGTGATAGACGGCTCGAAAGTATGGGCGAAGAACTCCCTACGAACCACCTGATACCCATCAAAATCGAAGTCGTCACTAAGTTCGATCACATCACCTGGTGCCGATGCGTCGATTGTCATTGGCGTGTCCGCATCCTCCTTAAAGGTAATGGTAGTTTCATCATCGACATTGCCGAATTGAGTATTCTGCAGCATCGGTGAGATGAAAGAAACCTGATTCTCTACTTCCATTCTGCTCTCCTTTCATTCGTCTCTGACAAGATCCAGCGCATCTCCAATCTGGCGTAGGCTCATGCTGAGATAGCGACAAAGCCGTCTGAGCTGTTCCGTGTTATACTCTGCCATGATCACATCCTGCTCGGCTTCGGACAAATCAGAAAAGCATCTGTTGACATGTATACCATCACGAACCACGCGGTAGTACACTCCATCAAGATTCCGAAAGATTGGGATATCGTTTTTTTCAGGCATTAAAATCCACCTCTTCCATCTGCTTTATGGGGGCTAATTGCTCGGCTATGAATCGCTGCATTTCATCAAACTGGGTGACTCGAAGTTTCTCACCGGTTTCAAAGAGTTGGCCTTCCAGCCAAAGCTTCCATGCATCTTCACTTTGTAATTCCGGTGAAGATGAGGTAAGTCTGTGAGAATAAAAGTCACTACCAAACCTGTCTGCCAGTTTCTTAGGAACTGCCCGAACACGCTTTCCTGATACTGAAAGCGGAGAAAGCTCACCATCGCCGCTGATGGGAGAATCAGTCCCCGTCATGAGATAGGACTGGATAAAAATCTCGGGTTCACTCAAATCAAATATGAACACCGAATCCCCTTCGTTTTGGAGGAGTCTACCATAGGCCCTGAACTTAAAATCGGTTTCCCAATCGAGCAGTTCGAATAGGGTTCCACCAAATGCGGTACATGGTATCTCTTTGGCATAGTATTTTCCATCGTCAGGTCTTGACCACTGTACACACTGGCGAGAATCCTTAGAGGCGCGACGAACAGCGAGCTTCCGCAATCCCGGATGGATCAGCAGTTCAACTTTGTTGTCCTTCCCGAACTGCCTGACGCAATCTGTGCTGAACTTGATTTGTTTGCTCTGAAATAAGACATACGGTCTTTTGTTCGCATCAAAGAGAGATGAATTCGTAACTTCAAAGCCCCGCAAATCAAAATCTCCAGCTGCCACCTCGAATGTAGTGTCGCCCTCTGCGGGCTGGCCGTAATATGTATCATCCGTGTAGACACTCATAGAAGCCTGCAAATAATCGGCTGCCTTGAAACCTGCCCACTTAGGGCTAATCGTGACAAATCCTTTCAGAACGCCAGATTCAATCACCCGAAGCTCCGGCAGAATAGACTTTCCACCGTATTTAGCATTATTGATCATGTGCTGAACGGCTATATAATCGTCCCTTGAAACGATTGCCTCGTGTTCTCCTTTATACAGGCTCTGCTGCCGTTCTCCTCTGTTTTTCTTGGACTTATGACTGATCACATCAGGCGTGAATGTCTTTCTTGTGAGAACATCACCACAATGCCGCTCATTCCTCAAGACCTGAATAACGGTGCCGGAAGTCCACTTGGAATTACCAAGGAATGTCCTCTTACCAAGCGCCTCGAGGGTTTTTGCGATATGCGATGAAGAATATCCGGACAGATACATGTAGAATATGAGTTTGACGGTCGGAGCCTCGTCCGGATTGATCACCAGCTTGCCGTCAGTATCATGAGAATAGCCCAACAGCTTGGGTGTTAGAGGAAGTCCTCCATTCAACCGCTGAGCAAGCGAAACTTCCATACTGCGGCTTCGAATGCGGGACTCGTTTTCCGCAATGGAAGCCAAAAAAGACAGCGGCATGTTTGTATCCTCGTTCAATGAGAAGATGCATTCACTCTCGAAGAAAACGCCCACTGGATTGCGGAGCTCCGCAAGATTACGCACCATAGTAATACAGTCGACGGTATTTCTGGCAAGACGCGAAACTGATTTGGTGATGATCAAGTCGATTTTTCCAGCTCTGCTGTCAGCGAGCATTTGGTTCAGCTCAACGCGGTGTTTTGTCGAAGTGCCCGAGATTCCTTTATCGGCGTAGATCTTTACAAGCTTCCAATTGGGATGCTTCAAGACGAACTCTTCATAATAGTTCTTCTGAAGTTCATAGGAAGTTTCCTGACCGAGATTATCAGTTGAAACTCGGACGTAGACCGCAACACGCTGATGAATATCGGCATCGTAGAAATCGACCTGCTTCTTTGCCGGATAGATGACATCCGGCTCTCTCCGATTCGAGTATCGCTTATGTACTTTCTCGCGTTCTGCTTGATCAGCTGCTTTCTTGGCTGATTTACTCATGGAGCGCACCTCTCATATCCAGCTCGTCATCAGGCAGGATCTTCCAGTCAGGGGTTGGGAGAAAACAAGGCTCTCGAAGATCGTCGCGATAATACGATGCCAAAGTGTATAGATCTTCTGATATGAAGTAGATGCCAACAGGAGGCTTGCGAGCAGCGAGCATTCTTGCGCAAATCGCCATTTCTTGAGCATCTCTGGACACATTGCTGACCTTCTGTGTGATTATGAGATCGACTTTCCCAGCATCGCAGTCAGACAGGAGTTCAGACCATGCTGTAGAGTTCTCCATATACGGAGCGGTCGATCCATTGTCAATATAGAAACCTACAAACTCCCACATAGGATACTGAGCCAGCGTAGCACGAAAAACCTCTTTGTTGCGTTCGAGATATTCCTCGTCTCTATATTTCGTCTGGTTGAAAAAGCGGATGTACACGGCAACCTTGAATGGGATCTTGGGGTTAGGTATTTCATGGCGGATAGTTTTCAACCACTGCCTGTGTTGTGCCACAAGGGGTGATACCATGTTTTCTCCCAGGCACAAGTCAAAGGAGGGATACTCAGTCTCTTCGAGTCCTTGTTCAGTACCTAAAGGCAGCAGTTTCGTGTTTTCCATGTTTTCCTCCGGCATTTGGGCAAGCCCTTTTGGGTGAATTATAGGGAAAATGCTTAAAAATAAGAAGATACCATAGGTCAGCATCTTGACCTATGGTATGGAAATGACAAAAAAATTATCGGATTGGTCACCCAATCCGATAATTAATCATTATTCTGCGTCTTATGCATGGAGGCTTTGACCTCTCGGACAATCTTTAAGATGGTTTCCATCTCACTGGCCGAGCAGTCTTCAAGGAGCTCCGCAAACTCACCTTGATAGATTGCTTTGACCTCCGGTACATCTGGGCGGAGCAAATAGTCTGCAGATACCTGAAGGGCTTCCGCCACTTTGACGAAAGTCTCAAGTTGCATTCCCGTTTTTCCTCGTTCGATGTTGCTAATCAGCGGCAGTGAAACAGAAGCTTCGACTGCCAAATCCGCTTGGCTCATGCCTCTGCTGATTCGAACAGCTTTGATGCGTGAGCCGACCAGCTTCAGATCTTGTTGTTCATACATGACCAGCTCACCTCCCCTTCGCCGGATATAAGCTAACGACTATAATTTAAGTTAGTATATAATATGCGAAGGTCAAGTTTATATAATCGTACCGCTATAAAATAGTGGTTCAAATATAATTGAGTTGCCAAAATTTTTAAGGAGGTTTCTCTATGCAACTCAATTACTATGTCCTTGGCCAAAGAATCCAGAAAATCAGAAAGAACAAGCGTATCTCCCAAGCGGTGCTGTCCACCATGATCGACAAGTCTGCTGGATACATCAGCTACCTTGAATGCGGCACAAAGGTCATGAGCCTCGAAACTTTCGTTGGCATCGCCAATGCGCTGGAGGTGTCGACTGATACGCTCCTGAACAGGCAGCTCACGGGTGCGACTGAGATGTCTAATGCCGAGGCGCAGAAAATCTTCGCCAACTGCACCCCGTATGAAACCTATGTCCTGTTGGATGTGCTGAAAACAACCAAGAACGCTCTACGCTCGCACCACCATCTCCTCAAGGATGAGTGGTAATCATTTTATCAACTGAATATCAAATAGCAACAGGCCACAGGTTAAGAGATTGACCTGTGGTCTGTTGCGTGCAAAAAACGATTATGTTTTCGCCCAAAACGATTATGATTTGGGCTTTTGCGAGATTTTCCATTCTATTGATGCTATAATCCGGTCAAGCCAGAAAGGATGAGGATGAATGATCTATTACACCGGCGATATTCACGGCAGTGCGAAAGGAATCGTTGCTTTTGCCCAACACTATGAGCTCACAGAATCGGACATCATCGTCATCCTTGGTGATGTCGGAGCGAACTATTACGGCAACAGGCGGGATCGGTATTGCAAAGATGCGCTTGCCAGAATAAAGCCCACCGTCTTCTGTATTCACGGAAACCATGAACGGCGTCCAGACACTCTCACAGGCTATAAGCAGAAAGAATGGAATGGTGGCCTTGTGTGGTATGAGGATGAGTATCCGAACTTACTCTTCGCCAGGGACGGAGACATCTTCACTATGAAAGGAACCCGGCATTTGGTCATCGGCGGCGCTTATAGCGTAGACAAATACTACCGACTGGAAAACGATCTGCTGTGGTTTGCAGATGAGCAGCCCTCGGCAGAAATCAAGACATATGTGGAAGATCAAATCACGAAAAACAGAATTGACATTGTTCTCTCTCATACCTGCCCCTATAAGTACGAACCGCGAGATGCGTTTTTACCCATGATCGATCAGAGCACGGTTGATGACAGCACAGAGCGGTGGCTTGATGGGATAGAAGAAAAAGTGGATTATAAGGCATGGCTTTGCGGACACTGGCACATAGAGAAGCAAATTGACAAGCTTCGCTTCCTGTTCCACGATGTTGTGTCACTGGAAATGATAAAGCGAGGTTTCAAATGAGTCGTTTCAAGAGCAATCTCTACACTGTTGAGCGCCGAGTATGGAGAAACCACAAGCTGTGCTGGATTCAGAACGATGACTTCACTCTCTTTTCAGGACATCACAAAACGAAAATCAAAGAGGAAGATCTCCCGGAATGGTATGTCTTCGGCAGATACTATAAGCTGTGGGGCTTCCTCTCCACAAAAGGTATTACCGACTTGCGGTACATCCCGAACCTGTGGATCAACCACTTCCTGAAAGATGACTGTCTCCTGATCTCCTATAGCGGTAAAATCGAGGAACATCCAGACAGCATCGGTTTTGAAAAATACAGCGGCGTTGATGAGCGAGTGTGGGGCAACGAGATCCTCCATGTGTTGAAAGGTGCCAGGATATTCTCGGAATATGATATTGCCCCTATCATAGAGCAGATCCGTGAGAAGCAGCGCATTCTCACTGAGAACTACCCGGACGAGTTCGGGCCCCACAAGTGGAGTTTTGATCTCGACAAATGGATGGCAGAAGAGTACCACTCAGGCCGCCCAACCTATTACAGCAAAGCCATCACAGAAAAGAGAGAAGCAGAGCTGCGAGAACTAGCTGCGAGAACTATATGACAAAAGAGGACAGACAAATGGATGAATGCCAACACGCAATGGCGGAACTCCGCAATATAGTCGAGGGGATCAGCAAGCTGCGAGACACAGCATACGCGCACTACTCTTTATTGGTCGAGCAGGTGCTGAAGGATCAAATCACCGACGAGCAGCAGTTAGAACAAATCATGGATGGTCTCTGCGATTTCTGCGATGAGATCCGCTTCATCGATCTTTATCGAAGCCTTTGCCGACACATCTATTACCAATATCCGCAGCTCGTGGGAGAGCATGTGGCTCTTTTCCGTGCGCTGTTTGAGGGGCCCGATGAGAAATGATTTGAGAGAAGAGATATGGAGGAAACCTCCAGCGAAGGAGGCACATACAAGTTCGCCTGTTACCGCCATCCGTACTCGTCTCTCTTCGGCCTAAAGAAAAACACACAGGGGGCGTCAAATGCAATCGAATAAAGAATCGAACCAAAAGCTGATTGAGCGATTTCCGTTTCTTATGCCTCGTAACCGCTGGACGGGAAAAGTTCCAGAAGATTACGACTATTCCTATACGGAATTGGATTCCATGCCTGACGGTTGGCGAAAGGCTTTTGGGGAGCAAATGTGTGAAGATATCCGTGAGGAACTGGTGCGTGCCGAGTATCTCGACCAATACCGCATTACCCAGATCAAGGAGAAATATGGAACGCTCTGTTGGTATGACTTTGGCTGTACAGAGCGGATGCTTCGTGACATTATCCCCAAATATGAGCACCTATCTGCGAGAACTTGCATCAGATGTGGGAACCCCGCAACAAAGGTTTCCACTGGCTGGATCAGTCCCTACTGTGACACTTGTGCTGGCAAAATCAGTCATGCCGAGAGATTTATTGCCATTGAGAAATGGCTCGATAGAAACAGCAACGAAGTAACATCGAAAAGGAGCCTAAATGAAAAAGATACCCACTCTCTTTGAACGAGAATTTGAAAACCATCGAATTGTCAGAATACTGCCAAATGTAAGCCCTGACCTTGCTTGGGTCATGGCTGGCGAAGGTGTTGCTACCATCAAATGGGACGGTGCCTGCTGTGCGGTCATCAATGGTGTTTTCTACAAAAGATACGATGCAAAACATGGAAAGCCCATCCCGTCTAACGCTATCAAGTGTCAGGAGAACGCAGACCCTGTCACCGGCCACTTGCCTTGCTGGGTGCCGTGCAATAGAGCTGCATCCAGCGACAAATGGTTTTGGGATGCTTATGACAAGATGGGGAGTGTACCAGATGGAACATACGAGGCCATCGGCCCGCATTTCAGATCTAATCCCCACAACCTTGATACCGATATTCTCAAGCCCCACGGGAAAGACATTGTTGAACTGGATCGGAGTTTCGAGGGCATCCGCTCTTACCTGGAAACCCATGTAATCGAGGGGATCGTATTCTGGAAAGACGGACAGCCTTGGTGTAAAATCAAGCGCACAGATTTCGGACTCCCATGGGGGAGATGATTACTTAAAGAAAAATGGTAGATACCACCCATGAGAAAAAAACGAGATATTACCGACTGGAACTGGATGACTATTCTGCTGCCGCTTTTACCAGTTTCGGAAAATGCTATTACGGTACAACGGAGGACTTTCGTTGCTTCTTTAGAGAGCTCACCATTGATGTGGATTTGAAGAAACAATTTGGGGATCTGATATCTAGATTCCAGTCCTTCGAAGAAGGGCAGCAAAACATCAGCCACTACATTGCTTACAGGAAGATACCGTTCCTCGTTCCCGCGCATCTGCTCCACAGGGAAACTGTCATCTTGGAGAATTACGAATGGAAGCACACTAACACATGGGGCTGTCCCTACTATATGCGCTGCGATAAAGTCGAATCGGAACATCTCTGGTTTGCTTGTGACGGAGAATACTGTCGTACAGTCAAAGCTGTGTTTACAAAATTGCAGTATGCTGGGGATGTCGGTCAGAGGAAGCATGTGGGAACAATGCTTTGGGGATTTCCGTGCATTCTCACTGGGAACCAATTTGGCTTCCGGAATCGGTTGGCGGAATCGGAGAAGCAATTTAAGACCATGGAGGAAGTCCAGCAGGATTGGGAGGCGTTTCTCAAAAGCCCAGATCCTGACTATTCGGAGTTTTGCAATGACATCTTTGGTGATGGCTGACACCATAGGAGGACGCCATGAAAGAAGAATATCAAACCAGATCCCAAGAGAGCAACCTGACGAAGTATCTAGCAGAACATGAATCGATGAACAATGGTAGGTCTTTCTTCGGCTGTGTCTTCCACTTTTTTGACACCTCATATCATCCAACTACAAAGGACGAAATCATAATAAACTTACGCAAAAAGAGATGGACATCGTACCTCAAAAAATGCAATGACGAAACGGAGGTATGCAGCATGGGAAAATGGCTCGGCTACATGGTAGAACTGTACTACGATGGACAATGGTTCAACATTGACCAGTGGCATCGACACGCGAGCGGAGAGCTCAAACACCATTATCTATATGCCGCACCCGAGCGAAATATTCTCTGCAGCGCTCATGATGAGCTGGCGCTTAGTAAAGAGAGAATCCACTTTTCTGAATTAGCGGCAGAGACGCAGGCTATCATCTGCGCAGAGAATCCAGCATTCGAACGCAGTACATTCGACTCGTGGGATTTCTTCATTTGGGGCAGCTTCTCTGATTTAGAGACACTGCTGCAAAAGCTCGCTGCAAAAGAAAACGATAAATGCGTCTCAAAAAACTTACTCAAGTCGCTGAACTTTAAAATCCGAAACCAAGTCCAGATTTTCCAACAGACCATCCCGTATCCTACAGCTGACTGGCCGTCGGAAATGCCAATCAGGATCATTATCTGTGAACTATAATTTTCTGATAGCTATTTACTCCGAAATATGGTAATTGTTCGTGTTACAAAGAAGGAGGTGGAACACCATGATTTACGTAATGTCTGATATCCATGGGCAAAAGCGGCGCTTTGATTCCGTCATGAAACAAATCAACCTGCAGCCGGATGACACTCTTTATATCCTTGGAGATGTGATAGACAGAAACCCAGATGGCATCAAAATCCTTCGTCAGATCATGGCGATGTCAAATGCCAAAATGCTTCTGGGTAACCACGAATTAATGATGATGAATGCTCTCTACTACCCACCCCCAGAGGATGAGGAGTGGCCTGAATACTACTATGAGCGTAAGCAGTCTCTATGGTATAGAAATGGAGGCGAGATAACACATAATTATCTGAAGCACATAAAGAAAACCGTTCGTCAGGAGATATTCGAGTATTTGGAGAAGCTGCCTGTAAACATGGAAATCACGGTGAATGACAGGCAGTTCATTCTGACCCACGCAGCGCCTGCCGAGCTGTATGAGACCTACGGTCGTAAATATGAGTGTGAGCGAGACTTTGCCGTCTGGATGCGATTTGACAGTTTCCCTGTTCTTGAGGACTGTACAGTAATCTTCGGCCACACGCCAACTATCCGTTTCCAGTATGACAACCCAATGGCAATATGGGATGCAAAGAGCTGGATCGGAATCGACTGTGGCTGTATGCTCCCTGAAAAGGGTGACCCTTGGTCAGGAGCACTTGGAAGACTGTCGTGTCTCCGATTGGATGATATGCAGGTCTTTTACTCCGAGGAACCTCAATACGACAATCTTAAAGAATCGGAGGAACAGCATTATGGATGATGGCAAAGTAACGATTACCATTGAAGTCGATGCAGAACTGCTGGCACAGGTAACCGAGGTGCTAAAGCCTTATGGCCTCACGCCAGAAGAAGCCGCGGTGCAGTTCTTCAAATACTGTGCCGACCCAAAGACACAGGATCATGCGATTAAACTCCTCAAAAGGTGGAAAGAGGAACAGAAAGGCCAAGAGAGGAATAGCGCCAATGCTAAGTAAAGAAGGGTTCTGCAAAGCACTCCAGATGATAAAGGAGCAAGAGTCCATCGACGAACAGTTCAGCAAAGCACTCGACCTGGTTGGCGATGGCCACTTTGTATTCGGTGCAGAAAACAAGTATCTTCTGGCACTTAGAGATGTGTTGAAAGAATCGGTCAATGACCAATACGACTACATCGATTGGTGGCTGTATGAAGCGACCGATGACTATACGGTATGGGAAGCAGATTGCACCATGAAGTATTGCCTGAAAGAGCCTGAAGCGCTGTATGATTTTATAACCGGTTCGCAAAAGCCTGTCCCTGTATCTTCGGAAGATAGCACATCACAGCAGGAATAAGGGGATGTCAAAATGAAAAGACTGCCGCCACTATCCGAAATGGAACGCATCGAGCAAACACTGCTCGTCGAAAAACTGGATGAAATTCTGGAACGCATTGACAACGAAGACATCGGCTTCGTAATAACAGAAAACGGTCTACCAGATATGGTACTAATACCATTCCGCTGGTTTGCCGAGAACTTTCCGGATGAAGTGCCTGACGGCCTAAGAAGCGCCGATTACAAATCCGGATAGATTCCACCACTGAGGAGCCGAGAAAAGATGGATGAGAAGTTTAACAGAATACCCGTCAGCGTCATCCATCTTGACAAGGATGGCACAGTCATAGATGTGGAAGATTACAACCTCGATAAAGTCGAACCTGATTTGTGGGCAATCAAAGGGCTGGCTGCATCACTGCTCCCCGTCATTCGAGAGTTCTATACGCACGAAGAAAATGTTCAAGCATTTGAGGCATGGCTGAAAGAGCGGGAACGTGATCCTCAAAAGCACAGCAAGCGGAAATGAGCGCAAAGACGGAAATCGGAAATGTGAGGCTGTATCTATTTTGGTCACTCTTAAAAATCCCTCGATTCTTCTCTATCACGGAAAACTGTAAGCAAAAAATATGGCTGAAACAGCCCAAAGCCGCTTCAGCTCTCGATTTTTCCTATTTTCAGCATGCATCTAAATTGGTCACGCATCACAAATAAGTTGCCTGATTTGTCTACCGGATAAATCAGGCAATTTTCTTGCTTTTAGGGCGAAAATAGCCCAAAATACTGTAAAATCAACGAAAACCGGCTCTGCCGTGGTCGATCTGACCGCAGCGGAGCCGGTTTTTCTCATTTTCAGGGCAAAAATCCCACGCACCTTTTGGGGCAAATGCACGAAGCAAAGTAGTCGGAAAAAGGTGGCGGTAGGTGGATTTGAACCGCAAGATTGATTTAGCTTACCCGGACGAAGCAGAGAATAAATGGCCAAAGAACCACACAAAAGATTGACCCACAGGCTCGCATGCTTCTTTCCCTCCTTTTCTGCATAGAAATGGAGCTGTAGCAAATTTTTCATTTTGCTACAGCTCCTGAGTATACTTGCCTGTTTAGTATCAGTGGATGGTCTTCTGCTCCTTGACTATATCCCAGAGGATGGCATCGACCTTGTTGTGCAGAACGTCATGCTGCAGACGGTAGATGTTCTCGAGAGTGACCTTCAGGTCGTCGTGGACAAAGCCCTCGACGTTGGTGGCACGGATGCCCTTTTCCGCCATCATCATGGCCTCAAGAGCACCGAAGAGAGCAACGAACATGCGGAATGCGCAGGACGGCTTTGCACCGTCGCAGACGACGCCGCACATCTGTACCTGAGAGGTGCAGAGCATGTCGTTGATCTGCTGAGGAGTCAGGCCGTGCAGGAATGCCACGCCTGCGGCAGCGGCCGGTGCAGAGGTGGTCGCACAGGAGCAGGTGGGCGGCATGTATACGTATTCCTTGGACAGATACTTCATGTAAGTGTTCATGAGCAGAGCGAATGCAACTGCGCGGTAGCCGTCCTCATCGCTCATCTTGCGGTACTTGGCACTTGCCCAGGGACCCATGACGACCATCAGACCCTGATTGCCGCTTGCGGTGCTGACCATCGTGGGATAGTCGCTGCCGCCCATACGGGCATCGGCACCGGCGGTACCCCAGATGAGGACCTCTGTGATCTCATCGTCAGCAACAAAGCCGCTCTTTACGTTGTCCTGCAGGACCTTTGCGGTCTGTATGCCCATGCCGCGGGGATTTTCCAGACCGTCCTTAGCGACGATGTAGTTCATCTCGACTGCTTCCTTTGCGCGGCCGAACTCGCTTATGGGAGCGGTCTTGCACCAGTTGTAAGCGTTCTCAATCGTGAACTCGTTCCAGTCTATGTCGTTTGCGGGAATGAGCATTTCACCGACGGGTCTGCGGTTATCGACCACGACCTCACCGTCTACCTCGAGATAGGTCCAGGTGTGGTGCTCGTCCTCAAAGATAACGGTGGCAACGTGCTGATCGGTGGTCAGGGTGAGCTTGAAGTATACCTGCTTGCCGGTGCTGTTGTCCATGTCGAGGGTAAAGGTGGCGGACTTTACTAGCTCCTCAGCGGACTTTACGTCCTCGGGCGTGACATTGCGAAGGACTTCCTTGCAGGCATCGACATCACCGTTGACTATACCGACAGCGGCGGCCAGAAATGCGCCTGTCTTGCCGCCGGTCTTGGGGATGCCGACAGCCTGAACACCGGTGACCATGAGACCGCAGCCGACCATATCGACTCTCAGTACCTTGCCGGGTGCATATTTACGGGTGATGGCGCCGCCCAAGGCGAACATCATAGGCTCGGTGCAGCCAAGTGCGGGGGATGCTTCCTTGTCCAGAAGCTCTCTGAATAAACTCTTGCTCATGTTTGCTGTTCCTTTCTTTTTTTAATTATCCGATATATCAGTTTATAAGTTTTTTTGTTATCAGAACCTGCCGGTCTTCGCGTAGCGGCTGATCTCCTCGATGGTCTTGCCGGAAAGTCCGAGCTTTTCGGCGGTGCGGCCGTTTACAAACCAGTCCGTATCGTGTGCAACACCGATGAGCGTTATCACCGCGTCCATGATCGGCGTCTCAATGCCGAGCTGGTCAGCGATGGATGCCCAGCAGACGAGGGCGATGGGAATGTCCTCGGTGAGATAGCGGTAGTTTATATCGTTCGGACCAGCAATGGAGGTCAGCGCATGGCAGCCGTGTCCCATGGCGTACATGGGCTCCCAGGAGTCGATGGTATCCACGCCGGCGAAATCCTCGAGTGCGTGGATCTTGTAGCCGAAGGCCTCACCGATCCTGAGCCTCTCCTTGTTCAGAAGCACGTCGATCTTGAGTCCGGAGGGCTGGAAGCCGTGCTCATAC